>Ga0247609_10006790_pt1 | contig 10983 bp, 7 predicted proteins | sample 172DNAGHGlowgp2_FD_193487 | JGI IMG/M metagenome (GOLD analysis project Ga0247609, IMG submission 193487) | Sheep rumen microbial communities from Palmerston North, Manawatu-Wanganui, New Zealand - 1728 DNA GHGlow gp2 | ecosystem: Host-associated > Mammals > Digestive system > Stomach > Rumen ... | reverse complement strand
TGTATAAGGTGGAACGTGTCAGCAAACCGGCAATGCCGTTGAAGTTTTACGCCGACAATAATGCTTTCAAGTTGTACCTCCTTGACTGTGGACTGTTGGCCTGCATGACGGAGGCAAACCCGAACCAAATGCTTCTTGGCATGACCGCATTCACGGAGTTCAAAGGCTCTTTTACCGAGAACTTTGTTATTCAGCAATTGCAGTCTGCTGGTTGCCAGTCGGCCTACTACTATTCTAAGGACAATTCCACAATGGAAGTGGATTTTTTGTTTCAGACGGCAGAAAGGGTTGTTCCCGTGGAGGCAAAAGCAGAAGACAACGTCAAAAGCCATTCTCTGTCCAACTTCGTGCGTAATGATTTTGCAGAAATGAGCCTAAAAGGCCTCCGAATGTCGATGAAACCATACATTGACCAAGGTTGGATGGAGAATATCCCGCTGTACTCGGCGGAGTCTTATATCAAGAATCAGATGAAGAAGTAGTTGGAGCTATTAGTTTTTTCTTGATCCTACTGCCGCCCTTCCTCACTTTCGAAAGCGGAAGCATAGTAGAGATACTCCGTAGCCCTTTTGTGCTCCGCATGAGCCGTTTCTTACTATAATGGATAATAGTTCACTTTCTTGATACCCAATGAGGACAAGTCTAGGTATCCGGTCGATGAATTGAAATAATTCTCTGTTTCTTCTCTTTTGAACTTTGCTGCAATCACTTTACTTGTTTCACTTGTGTATTCCATGCCAACATTAAGTGTTCCTGTAGAATCAACATTCACTTTCACAGAAGAGCAGTCACTTAAAAAACTCATCTTTGATATAGTTTGTTCCGATGAAAAAGAAACCTTGGGACGATCAAATTCCTCCAAATAATCTGCCAATGTTATTATTGAAGAAAGTGGGTCTTGAGAGAAATTAATCCGTAATTTCGGAAAGAGTTTTTTGTGTTTTCCCTCCATGTCATGCATGAATATACCCATTGCAGCCCATTCAACGGAGAATTCATGTATTTTTGCAGAAGGGAGGGAACATGGATAATTACGTATTGCATCATTCATAGACAGAAATGCGATTGCACCAGGGAATCCATGTGTCTCTAAAGCTGCAGTTGTCATCTCGTTAAGTGATTCCTTCTCTTGTATAGAGTAATTAGATAGAGATGTTTGGTAATGCAACAATGGCAAAAATAGCATCCGATTTTTGTAATTCTCAATTATTGATGATACCACTTTTTCGGTTGGATGCAGATGAGGCACAGCTCTTTTTAACGATGCCTCGACTTTGTCAGCATATTGCCAAGGATAACCCATGTCATGAAAAAGAGCCGAAAGAATAGCTGTTCGATAAAAAACGTCTCTCCAAAATTCCCGTGCAGCCTTACTATCTTTTAACATATTGTCGGGGAACCCTAATTTTCGAGCCATTTCAAGAATATAAGCAGCATCAGAATCAAAAATTGCATCGATGCAGAAATCCAAAAGATTCCTATTTCCTATAGGGATGAAAAGAGATTTTTGAACATCCCCATAACCGAGAAGTTCCGCCACCACATATGCTGTTAAAGGTTGGTGCAAACTATGGTCTCGTGCATGTTCCTTGTGGGAAGAATCAACAATGGCAAGCCAGTCATCAACCAAATCTTCAACAACAATCATTGAATAGGCAGGGAACTGCAATGTTGAATAATCGAGCGCACTAGATTGTGCTAACATTACTTTTGAAAAATATGACTTGTCCATACGCTGCTGTAATTCATTGAATGTTTGTCTTATTTTTCTCACGTCCCACTCGATTTCTTTTTTAAAATGACTGAATTTTGCCTCGTCAATGTATCCATATGAGAAGCTATTTGGATAAAGAAATCCATTTCGTAGAGCATCTTTAAAACTATCCAAACAAAACTGCATGTCTATAACTCCCATGGTTTGATGATTTTTTTTAATGATTCTCTCAACTCTCTGGCATTAATTTTATTAGAGATTAGTGACGAAATGGCCGGTTTTATGTCTTCCATCTTTTCCTTTCCTTTGAAAATACTATCAATCTTGTTGCTTATGGTGTCAGGATCTATCATTTCCATTGTTTCAACATCTTCGAGGCAGCTGTTTCTTAGCTCGTTGAGCAGGCTACAAAAATCACCATAGTTGTTAAGCCAGTAAATGGCAAAGCCTACATATGATACAAAATCTCCAAATGTTTCAAGTTCTGGAGAATCCGGATGTAAGTTTAATGTGCCATCATCTGTTATTGCATTCTTGACAAAATCAATTACGTGGGGAAATATTTCCTGTATTGGATTCTCTTCTTTTAGTATTTCCAAAACAAATCGTTTGACAATTTCGACATCTCTTTCTAATCCTTTTTTATCCTTTACTGCGTTATATATTTCTGAAATAATAGATAAGGAAACATCTTTTATTAAGACTTCCTGTCTTCTCAAATACTCGATGATATCAATAAAAGGTGTAATTGGAGACCACTCAGTTTTGAAAAGAATGTTCAATCCAATTTGTTTGATATAATCAAGAAATCTCTCATACTTTCTTCCGTCCTCATCAATGTTGGCAATTTCACCAGAAAGGTAATATTCATCAGACCCACTATTGTAATTGATCTGATGCGTTATTTCCTTTTCCGCAAATAGCTGATTATTGAAATAATAAAGCAAATGATTTAGGAATGGGGCAGCCGACTCTTCTAAATCTTTTTGCAGTTCTTCATCTTTTTTATGCAGTACTTTCTTCTCGAAGAGTTGTTCATAGATATTTCTTGGTACCTTGTTTACCAGAATGCCTATGAACTTTTTCGCCTCACTTTCATTATGTGATGAGTAATACTCTGGAAAACATCCGTTCGACATACATAGACTTTTCCAAACAGAGTCGAAAGCGGGTGATTTCACTTTGTTCCCAGTGCCATTTTTTAAAAGAGAACGATAATACTCACCTGCTGCAACCTTATCTTTATAAATATTGTTGATAATCTCTTCAGTTTGACGGCATGCTTCAAGATCCTGCGGTTCAATTGATGATACTATTATAAACTTTCCTTTATCGGAGCCAATATCTGTCAGAAAATCATGTAAGCCATTCTCTATTGACGAAAAACCAGGAGAATTGTCTAGGATAATTGCGAGTTTGTCATCTCTTTCTATTGCCTTTTCAAATGAATGAACAATCTCCTTCACATATTCTATCATCCAGTAAGCATGGAAAGCATCATATAAAACTCGTGGATCTTCAAGGAGCGTGTTTGTTTGTTTTTCCTCTCTCTCATCTTTAGAATCTTTGTTTCCCGTATAAATATCAGAACCTATATAATTACATTTGTCACGCTTGAATGTCAAATAATTGCTTTGTTTCGCTTCAACAGATATAAATGCAGGAACATTCTTCCCTAGCATATACACCTCATTGAACAGTCTCAATAAGTTGGCAGCATGATCTTTGTATGATACCTCATGTATTAGCTGGTTACTTTCTATGAATTTGGGGTCAAGCCTCGTTCCTATGATATCCATATCGAAAAACAGAATCTGATACCCCTTTTGTAGTAGCATTTCAGCCAATGTAAGAGCTACTGTTGTTTTTCCGACCCCACCTTTACGGGATTCGATACTAATGTAAACTGTATTAGAAGTCGAACTCATCGCTATTATCAATAGGTTTTAAATGTGATTTCACACCTTGTGATACGTAGAACTCATCTACAATATCTTGGATGTAAGCTATACCATTATATTTCTGAGTTAATTCCTGTGCTTTGTGAAATAGTATTTCTGGTTTTGCCCTGTCAATAAAACGCATATACTCAAATTTCATACCGTCAGTAAAGTGTCTCAGCATAAAGAAATTATCCTTATCCTCTTTGAATTTCTTCAATAAAGATAGTTCATCTGGTTTTATTTCGGGCTTCCGAACAAGACACCTGAAATATGCATGGATGAAGTAAGCATTCTCTGGGTTTTTTTCGTAATTTAATTGTGCCATTTGCAATGCTGTAGCATATTTTTGTTGTTTCTGAAGCACAAGTACCAACTCTTGCTTAGCTTTGGAGAAATTTGGATTGACTCTTAATGCCTTATTATATTCTTCCTCGGCTTTTGCATACTGTTTACCAATTCGCAGATAAAAACCTTTCAGAAAATGGAGGTCTGCGCCTGAAAACAATCGGACTTTATCGTAAAACTCATCTCTCTTTTGTTCTCTTGCAAGTGCAAGACAATACCAATAGTTGATTTCTTTGTATACCTCTTCAAAATAAGTGGTTTCTTTTTCTAATACCATTTCACACAATTCTATAGTCTTATTCCAATTTCTCTCATTATTATGTGTCTCAGGATTATTATATGACTCAGCAATGGAGTTTACTAATACCGAGGGGATAAGTAAAGACTCGTCATTGATTCTGGATTGTTTTAACCCTTGCTTTAATCTTTCTAAAAATGCTGAATAGTCTTCGGTAATTCTTGTTGAGTTACTAATAATCTTAGCCAGTCTGTCATTAACATCATTCTGGATGTAATCTTGGTTATACCGAACCTTATTCCGCCTAAGATAATCACTAATCGAACTATCCAATCTTATCAAATTCATCATTTCTCCAAATCGTTCAACAATCCCATCGGCCATAAATCGGTCTAATTCTTTTTCGACTTCTTCGTCAGATACAGATAATACTGATTTGAGGTTTTTTTCGCTCAAGAATTCAATCTTTGATAATAATACTAATATGTTTTTGGCTTCTGGATGGTCATCGGTATCATAACTAATAACCAAGGAGCGAATTTTATTATCTCCTACTATTTGGTAGTTGCCGATATTCTTTCTTACAAACTCCTCCCCCTTATTTTCGATGTCGTCAACGACTTTCATCAATTGACTTGGAGAAAAAACTAACTTATCTGCTAAAAAATGTACGAATTCTTCAGGTAATGACATAGAGTGTTCTGACAATTGTCTATATAGCATTTTTTTTCTATCGGACATAGTAAGTCCATACAACGTAATGAACGCCACACCGTCACCAATTTCTATTCTGGAATAACTTATTGAGATGTTTGAAATAACATATAGATGCATGCCACCTTTTAGCATCGGATGGGAGATCACTTTTTCAAACCATTCGGAAAGGCATCTATCATATCTTACACAAGAACACCCATCATCATACAACAACAAATAATTATCATCGCTAAACAAATCATTTAACATTTTGACAACATTATCAACTTTACTATCACTACTTCCTTTTAAGAGTTCAATAACGACTTCCTCCGAGAAGGTTTGAAGGATAGAGTTCAGCTGGACAAGAAATAATTCAATGTTTCCATTTTTGCCCATAGACAATGTAAATGGCTCGTAATTCTCATTTCCTTTGCTCTGTTGCCTGATACATTCCCTAACGTAGGCCTCGCGTCCGACACCAGGTCGTCCAGAAACTACCATAGCATTTATACGAGAAGACTTTTCAGAATAAAAAAGGCTCTGAAATTGCTCTATCTCTTTATTCCGTCCTACAAAAAAACCAAATCGTTTTTTTGACTTTTGAAATAAATGATTGTATAGTAATATTATTTCTCGTCTAATAACTTCCGCACTATCAATCGTTTTTTTTATGTCATAAATTTTTTCTAATTGAGGTATAATATAATTGCAATCAATGCAGAACGCCACATTCTTTCGTTGGGTATTGACATTTTGGAATGAAGACCAAGTCACAGCCTCAAGTTGTTTCATATCCTCTTGATGGGCTATCAATACATTAACGCAAGAACTCTTAAGATGATTGGCCGCAAATGGATGCTCTTCATTTAGTTCGCACGTATTTGTTTTCCACCCTCCTTTTATTAATTTGTCATTTAGTTCAGAGACAAGACATGCTGAATTAGAATAATATAAGATATTGATTTGATCTATCATAAGTTTAAGACCTTTTTATTTTCACACTGCAAATATATGCATTTATTTTTGATTTGTAATTTCCGTAATGAGCAGGGCATAAACATACGCGGTGCTCTGGAAATAGAGTCCGGTGTTAAGGTTAGTGAGTTTGTTATAAGTATTGGAAGTATAGACACAGCGCAGGGCGTCGTCCAGACTCATGCCTTGCTCCTCCCGAAGCAGTCTGACCATGTCCTTGGTCAGTTCTTCTATCATATATCTTTCACGAGTCATAGTACAGTGAGGTATTTGAGGGCTTTCTCTGTGCTGAAGAAATATTGTATGCTTGACTCTTTCATGTATTTCAGTTCTTCAAGCAGCTGCTCTTTGGTAATTATTCCACCTATGAAGCGACGTATTTGATAGCCCACGGCATCGTTGGCAACAGGACCGACAACAATGTCGTAAGAATGAGCTTGGATATGGCTCCTGTTTTGTCGATTCATCAGCACAAAGTCTGCCCAATCTGAAGTGTAACTTTCAAAAACCTTTACATTCAAATCGCCATTTGATAAAGCCAACTCGTCAAATCGATATCTTGTAACGGTAGGTACATCTGTATTTTCCATTTCCGTCTTGCGTTGGGCCTGACGAAGGGCATGCTGTTCATAAGGAGTGAGATAAAACCCACAGCCGAAGTCTTTGCCAACATTTGACATTCCGAGGTCAATCTCAGCGACACTGACATTTGAGCCATGGTATAGTATCATATCAATATACCTCCTCTGTTATGGCAGAATTCAGCCACATCTTGTACTACATCGTCGAAAGAAAAGGTATGCTCCACATCATAGTTGCGCAACAGGAAATCGATGCCTTTGTTTCTGTCAAGGTATTGGTACGCCTGAGTAGTGGTAAGATTGAAACGCTCGGCAAAGTCGCTGATGATTGCAACAATGTAGTCCAAAATGTTGTTCTCTTCGTTTGACATGTTATGCGGTGTTTCTGATATAGGTCTGTCTTTATTTCACGATGCAAAAATAGTTGAATTGAATCAAAAGGGAAAGCGAATACGTTTCAATATGTCTTTACAGGTCGGCATAGGTTTTCCCTTCAATTCTCACCATACTTAAGACTTTGCAAAAATACGAAATTTTTTCAATATAAAGAGAAAAAGTCTTGGGAGATGCAACTTAAAGTCTATGGGGTTGGCTGCTATCACTTATTTCAACTCTTTCAGTGCTTCGGCGGCGGCGGAGAGGAGGGGCTGGGTTGACACTTCGCTGCCTACGGCGTGGCGCATCCAATGCTGCGGAGTGAGGCGGCCGACGGGATAGATGCGTTGGATTTCGTCGGCGATGTTTTTGCCTTTGAGCTGCTGCTCTAGTTGGAATTCGATGATGTGGCCGTAGGGGTAGTTGGGCAGATAGAGGGGGGAGTCTATCATGTGGCTGTAGATGGCCAGGATGGTGGAGTTCTCTTCGCCCAGAAGGGGGGCGTAGTATTTGTTCCATACCTGCCGGGCAGTGGCTATGACCTGCTCTTTGAGCTGGGCAGCGGTGGCGTCGGGGTGCTCATAGAGCCAGTGCCAGGTGTACATGTCCACAAGTGACACGCCCATGATTTCGTAGCAGCCCCAGAAAATGTCCAGTGTCATCATGGCGTCGGCAGCGGGCTGTTTGTCGTTCATGCCGAGGAAATCGAGGTCGCGCACCTGGAAGATGAAGGCCAGAGCCTCGGTGAAGGCGGTGTTGGGCACCCCTTTCATAATATAGTTGTCTACGTCGTGGAGGGTGATGGTCTGCTCGACGTTGTGGCCGAATTCATGCACGGCAATGTTGTAGCCTTTATAGTCCATGCCGTCCTGGCCTATGCGTGTGCGCAGGCGGGCGTTGTCGCTGCGCATGTTGCTCTCCCAGGCGTGGCCGGCACCGCGCGAGGGGTCGACGGTGACATGGTTGCAGATGAACTGTGTCTTTTCGTTGCTGAAGCCTAGTTGTCGCAGGATGGAGGGCATGCCTTGTGTGGCGAAGGCCTCCTTGGTGGGATAGCGTCGGCGAGTGAGGGCCGAAAGCTGGTCCTCATCGATGTTGCTGCGGCTTTTGAAGCCGTCGTACCAGATGTCGAAGGGCTCCAGTTTGCGCCCTAGGCGGTTCTCGATGAGTTGGGCCACCTGTGCCACCACGGGCGAGCTGCAAAAGGTGGTGAAGAGTTGCTCTATCTCGTCGTAGCTCACCTCCATGTCCTGATTGAAGGCGCGCTCGATGGCGGTGGGGTACATGGGGTTGTAGCGGTCCACCTGCTGCATGGCGTGGAAGTTGTTGAGGAAATACTGGTAGCGGGTGTCGGGTTCAGGTTTGGGGTCGTCTACCTGATGGTTTTGGCCGTCGACGACGGTGTTGCTATAGGGATTCCAGGTGTAGTGGTCGTCGTTGATGACACACTGGGGGATGCTCTGGTCGATAATGCGGCTCATCACTTGGTATATCATGCGCTGCTTGGCCAAGCCGCTGTCGCCCTCGTTGTAGTGGGTCTTGAGTTCGTCGCGCAGACCCCAGTGGCTGATGAGGGCCATAGGAGGGAAGAGGTGGTTGCCGTGGTCGTCCACCAGGCGGCCCATCATGATGTTATAGTTGGAGATGTAGTTGTCGGCGGCGGCCAGTTGGTTGGCCAGTTGCTGATTGCAGGCGGCGGGCACACGTGAGGTGAAGAGGTCGCCTAGGCGGGCGTAGGCCCACTGCTGGCGGCTCCAGTGCTGTCCCAGCTGGTTTTTCTCCTGTAGGGTGTAGAAAGGGAAGTTGAGCACCACGGCGAAGGCAATTTTCTGCTCGAACATGTCGTCGCCGAAATGTGCCGAGGGGTCAAACCCGGCAAACATCTCGTCGATGGGCGTGATTTCAGGGCCGTCGCAGTGGATGTTCAGCTTCAGGTCCACGCTCATCTTGTTGAAGCAGCCTAGAAGGCTTTCCAGATTGGCCTGCAGGATGTCGCTCATACGGCTTAGCTGTGTGCTGTCTGCAATGAAATGAGCCAGGCAGAAGGCCTGAAATTCTTCTGGGGTGCCGTCTTGGGCGGTCCAAAGAGAGGCGGCCTGGGGAACGCTGCGTTCAAAGCGTTCGGCGCATTCGGTGCCGTATTGCTCTTGGAGGGCACGGATGGTGGCCTCGACGGTGGGGGTGGTGATATTGCTCATGGCAGAGTCGTTGTTTTTATTGCGGCAGGAGGCGAGCGAAACCACCAGCAGGAGGCTCAGCAGCACCGTCTTGGCGCAAATCAGTGAACGGGTTGTAGTAGTCATATTTTTCTTCTGTTCTTTGAAAATGCAAAAATACGATTTTTTTTTGTATTTTTGCAAATCATTTCAACTTGAATTATAAAACGAAAGAACTACTGACCCCGAATACTCACCGCATACATGAAGCTGCTCTTTGACTTTCCTTGGTATTGTGTCCTCTTCTGCCTCTTGGCTGGGGTGTTCTACAGTGCCCTTCTTTATTGGCGTCGCCACGCCGATGAGGCGACTCTTCCGCGTCCAGTGCGCCTGCTGCTGCCTCTGCTTCGGCTGCTCTCGGTGAGCCTCATCGCTCTGCTGCTGACGGCTCCATTGGTGCGCCGCAACGTGGGCACACACGAGAAACCCATCATCGTCGTGGCGCAGGACCGCAGCCAGTCGGTTCCCAATGACCAGCGCGACATTATGGCCGGGCAGTTGGATGCCATGGAACGCGACTATCAGTTGGTGCTGGACACCTTCGGCGACCGCTCCACCGACATTGCTGCGGCCCTTTCTTCGGTAGCCGACCGCTATGCGGGTCGCAATTTGGGAGCTGTGGTGCTGGCCACCGATGGCATTTACAATCAGGGGCAGAACCCCACTGCTGTGGCGCAGCAGCTGGCAGTGCCAGTCTATACCGTCGCCCTCGGCGACACCACCCGCCGGCGCGATGCCGCCATCGCCCATGTGCGGTTCAACCGCATGGCCTATCTGGGCAACCAGTTCCCCGTCGAAGTCACCGTCCGCGCCCATCGGCTCTCGGGCGAGCGGGCCACCTTGAGCGTCATGCGCGGCGGGCAGCGTCTTTTCAGCAAAGAGCTGCGCTACACCGACGGGCAATTCACTGCCACAGAAACGCTGGTGCTGGATGCCGACAAGGCAGGCTTGCAGAGTTTTACCGTCAGTATCACCCCATGCGAAGGCGAGGCCTCCATACGCAACAACAGCCGCACCATCGCCGTGGAGGTGCTGGACGGCCACCAGAAGATTGCCCTCCTGGCCGTCGCGCCCCATCCCGACATCAGCGCACTGAAACAGTCCATTGAGCGCAACCCCAATTACGAAGTGTCGGTTCATTGCCCCGCAAACAGCATCCAGCCCGAAAAGTTGAGAGACTGCAGCCTGCTGGTTCTGCACAATCTGCCCTCCTTTGGAAACCAGTTGAACCTTGCCTCTCTCAGCCAGATACCCACCATCTATATCATCGGCATCCAGACCGACCTCGGTCGTTTCAACGCCCTTCACACAGGGCTGGAAATTGTGGCCAAGAGCCGCAAGACTGACGAAGTGACCCCGATGCAGAACACCGCCTTTGCCCTCTTCACCCTCGCCGACGACATCTGCGGCCGCATCGAACAATTCCCGCCCCTCTCCGCCCCCTTTGGCACCTATCGCCCTGCGGGCAACCTCCAGTCGCTCTTTACCGCCAAGGTGGGGGGAGTGTCCACCGAACGCCCTCTCATCGCTTTCTGCCAACAGGAGGGGGTGCGCCATGCCTTTGTGGTAGGGGAGGGTCTCTGGCGTTGGCGGCTGCAAGACTATCTCATGACCGGCAGCAATGCCGACTTCGACCAGCTGGTCGAGAAAATGGTGGTCTACACCTCGCTGCAGGCCAACCGCGACCGCCTGCAGGTGACCCATGAGCGCATCTATCAAGAGAATGAGTCCGTGGTAATCCAAGCCGAACTCTACAACGACAACTTCGAGCCCGTCAACGACCCTGCCGTGCAGTTTACCCTTCAGAAAGTTTCCGAAGGCGAGAACCCCATAGGCTCCACCTATGAATTTAACCGCTCGGGCAGCGGCTACACCCTCCACCTTGGCCTCCTCGCCC
>Ga0247609_10006789_pt1 | contig 10985 bp, 12 predicted proteins | sample 172DNAGHGlowgp2_FD_193487 | JGI IMG/M metagenome (GOLD analysis project Ga0247609, IMG submission 193487) | Sheep rumen microbial communities from Palmerston North, Manawatu-Wanganui, New Zealand - 1728 DNA GHGlow gp2 | ecosystem: Host-associated > Mammals > Digestive system > Stomach > Rumen ... | reverse complement strand
TTCAAAGAAACAAGTAAAGAAATAATTGAAGGCTTAAAAGGTCTTTTAGAATATCTAAAAGAAAGAAAACTTATATAAAAAACTTGACATTGTGTTAATAATATAATATTATTATTTATGGTACATTTTTAAACCCACAAAAAGCCCTTAAAATAAATTTAAGGAGGAAAACTAACTATGAAAACTTATATGGCAAGTGCCCAAACTGTACAAAGAGAATGGTTTATTGTTGATGCTACTGGAATGGCTTTAGGTCGTCTAGCTACTCAAGTTGCCGCTACACTTAGAGGTAAGAATAAGCCAATCTATACTCCAAACTGCGATTGTGGAGATTACGTAATTGTTATTAATGCTGACAAGATTAAATTAACAGGAAAGAAATGGGATCAAAAAATCTACTACCGTCATTCTGATTACAACGGAGGCTTAACAGCAACTGTTGCAAAAGATCAAATGAAGAAATTCCCTACAAGAATGGTTGAAGAAGCTATTAAAGGTATGCTTCCTCACACAAAACTTGGTGATCAATGCTTTAGACATTTATTTGTTTATGCAGGTTCTGATTATGCTCAAAAGGCACAACAACCAAAGGAATTAAAGGTTATTAAGTAGGAGGAAGAATGAATATGGCAAAGAAGACTCAATATTTAGGAACTGGACGTAGAAAGAGCTCAGTTGCTCGTGTACGTTTAACTACAGGTAAGGGAATCATTACAATTAACGGTAGAACATTTGAAGATTATATTCCATCAGCAGCTATTAGATTAGATGTACTTCAACCACTAGAAATGACTGAATCAAAAGAAAAGTTTGATATCAATGTTAATGTTTGTGGTGGTGGTATCTCAGGTCAAGCTGGTGCTATCCGTTTAGGAATCACTAGAGCATTAATGGAAGTAGATCCAGATTTACGTAAGGTATTAAAACCAGCAGGTATGGTTACAAGAGACCCTCGTGCTAAAGAAAGAAAGAAATATGGTCTTAAGAAAGCACGTAGAGCACCTCAATTCTCTAAGAGATAATTTGTACAGTATATTAAAATTAAAGTTAGAAAATGGTTATTTAAAAATAGAAAAAGAAGAGACCCCTCAATCTCTTCTTTTTTTGTTCTAATATAGATAAAATATATAGATTTTTACAATTTCTTTACATTTTTTTCTTTGAGTGTATAATATAAGTAAGAGGGGTGAATAATATGAAAAAATTATTAACTATTTCTTTAGGCTTATTATTTGCTTTTGGATTATCTGGTTGTAAAAGTAAAGATTTTAATTATATTGAACCTAAAACACCAGGAGAATATTCTTACGATGGGAAAGGACGTTTAGAAACAAGAATAACTTATAATTCTAATTATGGAGGATATGGTCCTATTGCAAGATATGATGGTATTTATGATGAGAACAATAATCTTGTTTTTCAATATTGGTATAGCTATGATAGCAAGTCAGAGGATAGATTACGTTTTTCTGATGCATATGAAATTAAATATAAAGACGGGAAAAAAGATACTATAATTGGTTATCTTAAAAACGATGAAAAGGTTAGAAGAAGTAGAAAATATGAATACAAATATGATGGTGATAAATTAAAAACTATCATTGAATATGGCTCAAATTACAATACTGGATCATTCTATAAGCATTCTACTGAAGAATATACTTACGATGAAAAAGGCAATGTAAAGACTATTACTCATCAACTTGTAAAAGATGCAAATATAATGGGTATAAGTAATTATATTTATGAATATACATATGATTCTAACGATAACGTAATTAAGACTATATTTAAAACAAGAGCAAGAAGTAAAGATGAGTGGATGGACACAGAATGTTATGAATATACATATGATTCAAATGGAAATGTTCTAACAGAGATCATGAAATCTGATAGAACAAACTCACCATCTATTCCATGGATTAATGAGCATAAGAAAGAATATGGTTACGATGCAAATAATAATGAAGTATTTATGATTGAATATGGATACGATGAAGATTGTGTAGCTGAATCTAAGAGAGAAACCACTTATGATTCAAATAACAATAAGATTGATTATAAATATTACAAAATGAATAATAATAGTTGGAGTTTATATAATGAAACTACATATTCATATGAGAACAATAAACTTAAGGTAGAAGATCATCTAAATGAAAAAGGTGTATTAATTTATAGAGAGGAATATTCATATAAAGATTATAATTAAAAGAAGAGACACCTCAATCTCTTCTTTTTTTGTGCTATAATTATTCTATAATGAAATGAGGGATATTATGAATATTGGTGTTATAGGCTATGGAAGTATGGGTAAAATGTTATTAGATAAATTTAGGGAATCTAATAAGTATAATCTTTATGTATCCAATAGGAATATAGAAAAACTAAATAATGTAGATAAATCTATAAATGTATGTAAAACTAATATGGAACTTGCAAGTAAAACTAATATCATAATATTATGTGTTAGACCTATTGATTTAAAAGATGTATTAAATGATATTAAAGATGTAGTTAAAGATGATTCTATAATAATATCATTAAATGGTAGTGTTGGATTTGATACATTAAAAAAAATAATAAATAAAAAGCTTGCTAAAGTAATACCAAGTGTTACTGCTGAAATAAATAAATCACAAACACTAATTTGTTATAATGATAAAATGAATGAAAGTGATAAAGAAAAAGTAGTTGAATTATTTAATATAATAGGAAATACAATTATATTAGATGAAAAAGAAATGGGAATGGGGTCTGAGCTTGTTAGCTGTATGCCTGGTTTTATTGCGTCTATTTTTGATTGTATATGCAAAGAAGCTAAAAAACATACTAATATAAGGGATGAAGAAATTGTAAAAATGGTATTAAATACAGTTAATTCAACTAGTGAATTAATGCTTACTAAAAATATGAGTTTTAGTGAAGTAGTAGATAGAGTTGCTACTAAAGGTGGTATAACTATAGAAGGAACAAATGTAGTATATGAAAAGTTTCCTTTAATAGTAGATGAATTATTTGATAAAACTTTAGAAAAAAGAAAACAAACTAAGACTAATGCGGAAAAACAATTTGATTAATTAGGTGATATTATGAATTCTGATTTAATAAATAAAATAATATTAATAAAAGAAGTACTAGATCCTAAATATATTGTTAGATGTGAAGATTCTTTAAAATATGATGATAGAAAAGCATATAATTTAATAAATGATAAGGAAAAATTAAAAGAATTATTAAATGTATATGAGAATAGTTGTGGCCTTAAAGGAATATTTAAATATTTAGATAGTCCTGAGGTTAGATATCTATATTGTTCATCTTTTCATGATGCCAAAATATATAATGTAGAATATACAAGTAAAGCATTATATATTTATCTAAATGGTAGCCAAGCTACAAGCTGGCCAAAAGATATGAATAGTAAGATTATTTTAGTATTTTATGGGGCTAAAAATGTAGAAGTAGATAAATTGCCAAGCTTCTTTGATAGCTGCGAAATACAGACTTTAAATAAGCGTCTATTTATAAATATATCATCTACATGTAAATCATGTAGCTTTAGCTTTAAAGATGTTATATTTGTTAATGTTGAATAGAGACTTTTTAGTCTCTTTTTTAATATTTGACAATTATTGCCAATATTTGCTAGCCAATTAATTATATGATATAATTTTATTTAGGTGATAAAAGATGAATAATAGTTTTATTATGGAGATAGTTAATTTTATAGAAGATAATATTTATAAAGATTTTTCATTAGATAATTTAGAAAACAAGTTTGGAATATCAAAAAGTTTTTTGATAAAAGCCTTTCATGTTATTACCACTATAACAATTTTTGAATATGTAAGAAATAGAAGATTGTATTTAGCTGCTCTAGATTTAATAAATACAGACGATAAAATTATTGATATTTCAACGAGATATGTTTATGAAAGGCCTGAGTGCTTTACAAGGGCATTTAAAAGAAGATATGGGTACACACCTCTGGATTTCAGGAATATCAAACCTGCTATTAGCAAATACAACAGGTTTATAGTGAACATCAATATTCTAGGTGGCGATTGGTCGGAATAAAGAATTATTATCGAATCTCAGTTTGAGATTCTTTCTTTTATTGACAATTATTGTCAAGAAAGAAAGTACTAAGAGTAATACAATGGATATAACAAAAGTTATGTCGTACTCATAACAAAAAATAAAAAAGGAAGAAAATAATCATAAGTACGATATGATTATATAAAAACATTTGATTATAGTAAACTATCAAAGTAAAGGATGTGGTTTGAATGAAAAGCAAATCAATTATAAAATTGTTCATTAGTATATTTGTTTTTGTTTTTGCTATTATAACTATTTCAGGTTGTTCTAATAAAAAGAAAACAACAACCAAAACTATAACTACCAAAAAATATGATAATATAGCACGTGAATATAGTACCGTTATTTCAACAAATAATATTGAAAGCATAGAATTTAGTCTAAATTATTACCAATCTTATAATGCAAAAGGAGAATACGATAAAAAGTATTATGTTACTTTATCTAGTGAATATAAAACAAATTTCATAAATTCAATAAATAGAAGTGAATACAAATTCAAATATGCTGGATTTGATCCCAAAGATGGTGATGGATATAAGAATTTGCCATATAATACTTTTATAATTAATTATAGTGATGGAACTAAAACTATACTTGATAAGCAATATGTATCTAAATATGATGCAGAAGGGAACAGAACATATTATGAAGCTCTAACTCCTTATGAATGTGAAATAGATGCTTGTATGTTTATGGAAATACCTAAAACAAAAGATGGTTTGTCTTTATCTTGGTTTGCATGCGATAATGCTTTTTATGATATTAGAAGAGAAGAAATAACTGATTCTACACTAGGCGAAGGAGAAACATATTATAGATACTATAAATTAGTAGAAGGCTTTATTTCAAGCGATTATTGGGATATTAAATATAAAGGCGATGAAGTAATAAGTGCAACTAAAAGTCAATCATATATTAATTGTTTAGATATTCTACCAATTACAAATGCAGGATATGAATATGATGAATCTGATACAACAATAAAGAGTGTAGAAAAGATGAGAGTATATAGCACAATAGATAAAAAAGTTGTTCCTATTGAAGTTAATTATATAAATAGGGAAACAGGAGGAGTACCTTCACAAGAAATAGTATGCATTAATTTAAATACAGGAGAAAATGTAAACTATCCTGATTTCATAATTTAAGATAATAAGGATTAAATAAAAAATGTTCGTAGACATAAAAAGTGTCTTCGAGCATTTTTTTGTTTTGTTAGATGTCTTTTTTTGTTTACCATTATTTAGTATAATTATAATGTAGTGAAAGGAGGGATAATATGAGCGAAGTAACAAAATTAAAGATATTATTTTTCTTAAAGTTTTGTGCTGAAGCAATGTTCCTACCATTCTTAGCCTTATATTATAAGAATTTAGGCTTTAATACAGCTGCTATAGGTGTTTTTCTAGCAATTCCACCTATTGTAGGTATAAGCTTATCTCCAGTGTATTCCATTATATGTAGGAATATAAAAGTCACGAAGATAATATATATGGTTATAACTATATTAAATGCTATATGTATGTTTATATTCTTCCAGGTTAAAGATTATTACGCTTTAATTGTTTTAATTATATTAATTAATATGTTTCAAGCTAATAACTTTGGTGTGCTTGAAGCATTCTCAAGTGTTTGTGCAAATCACAATAAAACAGATTATTCTAAGGTTAGAGTATATGGATCTATAGCTTATGTATTTGGCCTATCTCTATCAGGCTTTATAGCTAGATTTAGCTCATTTTATATAGCATCATTAGTAGCAATAGCTTTTACTTTAGCAAGTGCTATAATTACTATATTCTTAAATGTTACTAATGAAGAAAAGCATGAAAAACGTAATGTTAAAGCCCTTATTCGTAATAAGAAATATTGGTTGTTTACCTTATTCTTTATGGTTTTCTTTGGAACATTAAATGTTGGTGATGATTTTACATCTACATATATGGAAACAACAAAAAATATGAGTGTTGATGCGATTGGTTATATATTTTCTGTATATGTTATAGTTGAATGTGCTGTAATAATATTTTTGGCTAGATTTAAAAAGAAATTTAAATTTCTTCATTTATATACTATTGCAACAGTAGCAATAATACTTAGATATATGATATTTGCTTTAGGAGCACCAGCACCAATCATTATGGCTGCAGGACTACTTAAAGGTATAACTTGGGGTATACATGCTTATTTATGGGGACAATATATTGTTCATATAACAGGAAAACACAATGGTACTCTAGCGATTATAGTAGAAGTCTTTATTGTTAATGTATATCAAGCAATATTTAAGATTTTAATGGGCCATGTAATAGATAAAACAAGTTATTATGTGTTCTATTTAATACTTGCTTTAATAGAAATACTAATTTTAATCTTCTTCATAATTATTTATAGAAATGATGATTATAGAAGTATGCCTAATAAGAAAAGAAAAAGAAGAGTAAAAAAAGTAGAAGAAACCAAAGAAGAAGATATTAAAATAGAAGAAAAACCTAAAGAAGAATTAGTTCCTTCAAATTAAGAAAAAATAAGAGACTATTTCACGTCTCTTTTTTTATCGTTGTTGAATAATGAGCATAATTATGCTATAATTATGATAGAAAGTAGGTGTTATAATGCAAATTATACCAATTAAAGATTTAAGAGACACAAATAAAGTATCAGATTTATGTAGAGAATCTAATGAACCAATTTTTATCACTAAAAACGGATATGGCGATATGGTAATAATGAATATTAAAACGTATGAAGAAAAATTAGAGAGAATAGAAATGTATGAAGCTATTTTAGAAGGCTTAAAAGATCAAGAAAAAGGGAACGTTAAAAACGGACAAGAAGCTTTAAAGGAGATTAGGAGAAAATATGGTCTATGAGTATGAAATAACAGATATAGCTCTTGAAGAAATAGATAGTGCTGTAAAATACATCTTAAACTTTTTTTCTAATAAAAAAGCAGCAACTGATCTTCTAGATGAAATAGAAAAAAAGTATAAATAACATTTGTGATTATCCTTTTTCTTATCCTGATTGTTCATACTATTATGTTAAAGATAAAAATATAAGGCATAGTATAATTAAAAATTATGTTCTAATATATAAAATTAAAGATAAAAAGATTACTATTTTAAGGTTTAAACATTCAAAACAAAATATAATTAGTTTAGAAAAATAAGAGACTATTTCAAGTCTCTTTTTTCTTTTAATCTTTTTTCTAAATAGACAGGTAATTCTTCAATTATTTTGTATTTAGATATACCTATTTTAGCATTAATTTTGCTTAAAGTTGTTTTTACTGTAAAATTATCTGCATCCCTGCATAATAATAATCCAACAGTATCATCATCTCTGTCTGTTTTTTCTAAAGCATCTATTGCTCCTACATAAAATAATAATTGACCTAAATCTTGAGGTATAAACTTTCTGTTTTTTATTTCAATCACAACATAAATATGTAATTTTATGTGATAAAGAAGTAGATCAATATAAAATGTTTTATTATCAGGGGTTATTATTTTAAATTCCTTATCAACAACTGTAAATCCAACTCCTAATTCTTTTATAAATTTGATCACATTTTCTATTAAACTATTTTTAGTAGATAATTCAGTTTTAGTATTATCCATATTTAAAAAATCAAAAATATAAGTATCTTTAAACAAGTTATTAATTGTATAATCAGATTGAATTGCAGGAGAGATATCAGGTTTTATAAGATTCCTTTCATATGCGCTATTTTCAAATTGTTTTAAAACAATTGACCTTGACCACCTATTTTTATGAGTTTCATTTATATACCAAAGCATTTCTTCATGTGTCTTTGATTTGCTCATTATTTCAATAATTGTCCTTCAAGGAATTTGGCCACCAAGTTGGTGGCTAATTTCTTCATAACTAAAGAAATCGGCAAATTGCGCCATATATTTCAAATTGCTATAGCTATACCCATTTCCGAATTCTTTTAAATCTAAAGATAATTTTTGAATATACTTGCTTCCCCAAGTCTTACGTTTATTAATGATTGCACCTATTTCATAGTAAGTCATAATCATTGCGCTATTAACTATAACCATTGCTTTATTCTGGCTATTCTTAATAGTTTCCTTAATCTTTTTTAAATCATTTAAATAATCATTATTTATTAATTCGTTCATTGTTATTTCACCTCTACTTTATATATACGTTTATATATTGAAATTTACTTAAAAAAATTTTAAAAAATGTTAAAAATACCTATTGACATATATGTAAAAGAATTGTAAAATATTTGTAAGAAAAAAATAAAAAGTTGCTCCTATAATTTAGCAAGCGTCTATAACGTCTTACATATGTAAGGCCTTCGGGGTAGTTATAGAGACGACTAAATTTGCAGCATTTAAATAAATACTAGATGCCAGTCTAGTATTTTATTTTTTTTATGAAAATAAAATGATATAATTTATTTAGCGAGAGTGATTGTTATGTTTGATTTAAAATCAAGTTTTAGTCCTACGGGAGATCAAGTAGAAGCAATTAAAGAATTAGTCGATAACATCAATAATGGCGTAAAAGAACAAGTCCTAATGGGTGTTACAGGTAGTGGTAAAACATTTACTATGGCTAATGTAATTAAAAGCGTTAATAAACCAACGCTTGTTTTAGCACATAATAAAACTTTAGCTGGTCAATTATATTCAGAATTCAAAGAATTCTTCCCTAATGATAGGGTAGAATATTTTATTTCTTATTATGATTATTTCCAACCAGAAGCTTATGTTGTATCAAGTGATACATACATTGAAAAAGATGCTTCTATAAATGATGAAATAGATGAAATGAGACATGGTGCTACTGAATCTCTTTTAGAACATAGAAATACTATTGTTGTCGCATCAGTTTCATGTATTTATGGTATAGGTGACCCTGAAGATTATAAAGCTAGTATGCTAGTACTTAGAGTTGGTCAAAAAATAAATAAAAAAGAAATCTTAAATAAATTAGTAGAGATGCAATATAAAAGAAATGATATAGATTTTACTAGATCAACATTTAGGGTTAGAGGAGATATCATAGATATCATTCCACCTAATGAACACTCTAACGGTATAAAGATAGAATTATTTGATGATGAAATAGAATCTATTAAAAACTTTGATGTTTTAACAGGTAAATCTATTATGAAAAAAGATTTAGCTGTATTATTTCCTGCAACTCACTTTATGACTAATAAAGAGAAGATGGAAGAAACTATTAGAAGAATAGAAGAAGAATTAGAAGAAAGAATAAAATATTTTAAAGATAATAATAAATTGCTTGAAGCACAACGTATTGAAGAACGTACTAGATTTGATATAGAAATGCTTAAAGAAATGGGTTCATGTTCAGGTGTTGAAAATTATGCTAGACATTTAGCTTTAAGAGGGCCTGGTGAAACACCATCAACTTTAATAGATTTCTTTCCTAAAGATTTCTTGCTTATAGTTGATGAATCACACGTTACACTTCCTCAAGTTAGAGGAATGTTTAACGGAGATAGATCAAGAAAACAAACTCTAGTTGATTATGGTTTTAGATTACCTAGTGCTCTAGATAATAGACCTTTAAGAATAGAAGAATTTATGTCTAAATTAAATCAAGTAATATATGTTTCAGCTACTCCTGGTGATTATGAATTAAGTCATAATTTCCCTATTGTTGAACAGATTATTAGACCTACAGGATTACTTGACCCAGTAATAGAGGTTAGAGAAGAAAAGGGTCAAATTGATGATTTAATTAATGAAATAGAAAAGAGAAAAATGGCTAAAGAACGCGTTTTAGTAACAACTCTAACTATAAAGATGAGTGAAGATTTAACTACCTATTTAAGAAAAAGAGGATATAAAGTAGCTTATCTACATTCAGAAATTAAATCACTAGAACGTATAGAAATAATTAGAGATTTAAGAATAGGTACTTATGATGTATTAGTAGGTATAAACTTACTTAGAGAAGGCTTAGATATTCCTGAAGTATCTCTAGTAGCTATATTAGATGCTGATAAGCAAGGATTTTTAAGAAGCTCTAGAAGTTTAGTTCAAACTATAGGTAGAGCCGCAAGAAATGCTAATGGTAAAGTTATAATGTATGCAAATACTATTAGTGAATCTATGGAATATGCAATAACTGAAACTAATAGAAGGCGTGAAATACAAGAAGCGTATAATAAAGCTCATAATATTACACCTAAAACAATTATTAAAGATGTTCCTAATATTATTACTATTAAGAAGAAGTTAGATGAAGATCCAAAAGTTGCTATTAAGGATCTTGAAAAAGAAATGTATGAAGCAGCTAAACAATTAGACTTTGAACGTGCAGCTAAGCTAAGAGATATTATTCTAGAACTTAAAGCAAAGAAAGCTAATAAAAGTTTATAATTAATACTTTACTAATAAATATATTATGTTATAATAAATTTGTTAAATAAATAAGATAGTTCGAAACCATCCTATCTATAAATAAAACTAGGGAACCAAAGAGTGTTTTTTAGTTTGCACTCTTTTTTTGTCCCTCTAAGGAGGAAAACAAAATGAAAAAATTATATTATGAACTAAAACTTCTAACTAGAAGTGTTCCAGGAGTAGTTGTTGCACTATTCTGTGCATCAGTTATCCTTATGAACTTAGCAGCAAACAAAACTATTGTAACTGTAGGAGATTGGTTTGCGTTAGATGGAGGTATATTAGTTTCTTGGCTATGCTTCTTAACAATGGACATTGTTACAAAGAGATTTGGACCAAAAGCCGCAACAAAATTATCTATTGTAGCTATATTTATTAATTTATTAGCTTGCTTAGTACTATTTGTAGTAGCTAAAATACCATCAAATGCAGATGATTATACAGCATTAAATTCTATAT
>Ga0247609_10006788_pt1 | contig 10985 bp, 6 predicted proteins | sample 172DNAGHGlowgp2_FD_193487 | JGI IMG/M metagenome (GOLD analysis project Ga0247609, IMG submission 193487) | Sheep rumen microbial communities from Palmerston North, Manawatu-Wanganui, New Zealand - 1728 DNA GHGlow gp2 | ecosystem: Host-associated > Mammals > Digestive system > Stomach > Rumen ... | reverse complement strand
GCGAACTTAGTTTTGCCGCTAAGATTACTGAACCTCATTCAGGAAGAACAATGGAGGTATTTACAACAGAACCTGGTGTACAATGCTATTCAGACAATTGGGGAAGCGGTCAGAAAGGAACGCACGGAGCTACTTATCCACGCAGAAGTGCCATTTGCTTCGAAGCACAGCATTTCCCAGATAGTCCAAATCGCCCCTATTACCCTTCTGTGGTTCTTTGTCCAGGTGAAACTTACACCCAAAAGACAATTTACAAATTCGGAACAGATAATCAATATTTTTAAACACTAAGCAATATGAGACTAACTATCGATGACGTAAGAAGCCGTTTCATCAAGCATTTCGATGGAACTACAGGCACAATTTATGCTGCACCTGGTCGTATTAATCTAATCGGCGAGCATACTGATTACAATGGAGGATTCGTATTCCCAGGTGCTGTAGAACAAGGCATGATTGCCGAAATCAAACCAAATGGAACTCGTAACATTCGCGCATATTCCATTGATTTGAAAGATTATTATGAATTCTCCCTTGATGATGAAAAAGGTCCACGTTCAACACATTTCCGTTACATATTTGGAGTAGCCCGAGAAATGATGAAACGTGGTGTAAAAGTAGAAGGTTTTGACACTGCATTCGCAGGTGATGTTCCACTTGGTTCTGGTATGTCTTCAAGTGCTGCTCTCGAAAGCACATACGCTTTTGCACTGAACGATATGTTTGGTGGAAACCTCGATAAGATGGAACTTGCCAAAGTAGGTCAAGCAACCGAACATAACTATATCGGCGTTAACTGCGGCATCATGGACCAGTTTGCGTCTATGTTCGGACAAAAAGGTAGTCTCATGCGCCTTGATTGTCGTTCAGGCGAATTTGAATACTTCCCATGGAATCCAAAAGGTTATAAGTTAGTACTCATTAATTCATGTGTAAAGCATGAACTTGTAGGTAGTCCTTATAATGATCGCAGACAGAGTTGTGAAAATGTTGTAAACGCGGTGAAAGCAAACAAGCCAAACGTAGAAACACTCCGTGATTGTACTTGGGACGACCTGGAATCAGTTAAAGATAAAGTGAGCGAAGTAGACTATCGTCGTGCCAAGTATGTGCTTGGAGAAGTAGATCGCGTGCTCGCAGTTTGTGATGCCCTCAAAGCAGGAGATTACGAGACCGTAGGCGAAAAGATGTATGAAACTCACGAAGGACTTAGCAAGGACTACGAAGTTAGTTGTGAAGAACTCGACTTCCTTGTAGAATTAGCTCGTGACTGTGGTGTGACCGGTTCGCGCATTATGGGTGGAGGATTCGGTGGATGCACTATTAACCTTGTTAGCAACGAACTCTATGCAACATTTGTTCAAGAATGTAAAGTACAATATAAAAAGAAATTCGGCAAAGCTTGCAAAATCATCGACGTGTTCATTGGCGATGGAGCACGTAAGCTTTCCTGAATAATTCATTTTTTAGGGAAGGATGTATCGAAAGATGCATCCTTTTTTTGTAAATATAAACAAAGTTTATACAGTCAAAAAGATGAATTTCTTGATGTTTGAGAATATAATGACTGCTTTTACACATTTTTTTTAAAAAAAGTTTTCCATTTTCATAAATATTTATTAAGTTTGCACTCTAAAGTGAATAAAAGGAAATATAGTTCATTCATTAACAATAAAATTTATCTAAAGAATTATGAGAAATTTTAAATCAATCCTTCTCGGTTCGGCTGCTTTAGTAGCACTTGTTTGTGCTTGCGACCAACCAACACAAGAATCTGCACTTACATTATCAGGTATTAACCCTGCAGATTTTGACGCTAATGTGGCTGTTGCCTATGTTGACGGAAAATTTGTTGAAGACACAGCAAATGCTCAGCCCGTAAAGCTTTACACTCTTACCAATGCTAATGGTATGGAAGTATGTATTACAAACTTCGGTGCTCGTATCGTAAGTATCATGGTACCAGACAAAGACGGCAAGTTTGTTGACGTTGTTTGTGGCTTCGATAAAGTTGAGAACTATTTCCCATGGAATTATGAGACAGACTATGGTTGCTCTGTAGGTCGCTATGCCAACAGAATCAACAATGGTACTTATACATCACCAGATGGTACTGAAGTTGTCCTCGACAAGAACAACAATGGTGTAGCATGCCTGCACGGAGGTTATACAGGATGGCAGTATCAGGTTTATGAGGTAGAAGAAGAAGCAGACAACTTGCTCTCATTGCGTCGTATTTCTCCTGATGGTGACAATAAGTTCCCTGGCTATATTGACGCAACTGTTAAGTTTGAACTGACTGACAATAACGAAATTGTTATCAACTACGATGCAGTATCAGATGCTCCTGCAGTTATCAATATGACAAACCACTCATACTTCAACCTCTCAGGTGATCTCAACAATACTATTGATGATGCTATTCTTTACATCAACGCGGATAACTATACACCTGCTGATGACAACTTGATTCCTACAGGAGAAATCAAGTCTGTTGCAGGAACAGTTTTCGACTTCCGCACTCCTAAAGCAATCGGTACAGACTTTGCAAGTGGTGACCCAGAATTGGAATCTGTCGGAGGTGGTTATGATCACAACTGGTGTTTGAACACAAAGGGTAACACAAAGACTGTTGCTGTTACAATGAAGGATCCTCGCTCAGGCATTCAACTTGACGTTTATACTAACGAACCAGGTATCCAGTGCTACACCGCAAACTTCCAAGATGGCACTCGTCCAGGCAAGGGAGGTATTATGTATCAAAAGCATTGCGCAATCTGTCTTGAATCACAGAAGTACCCAGACTCACCTAACAAGTACACATTACCAGGTTGGGAATTATGTAACCCATACGTAACTCCAGAACAGCCTTATCATTCATATTGTAAGTTTGCGTTCTCAATTGCTAAATAATACAATAAAAACCAATTAACATAATAACAAACAATTCAAATCATTTAAAATGAACGTTTTAGAAGCATTAAAAAACAATGGCTTTGAGACCATTGACTACATCGTGGTCCTCATCTACATTGTAATTCTGGTGGGCTTGGGACTATTCCTCTCACGCAGCAAAAAGGGTCAGGATAAATCATCTAACGACTACTTCCTTGCAGGTAACACTTTGACTTGGTGGGCTGTCGGTGCATCATTGATTGCAGCGAACATTTCTGCCGAACAGTTTATCGGTATGTCAGGTTCGGCATACGTTTCTGGTATTGCAATGGCAGCTTACGAACTTGAAGCTGCTCTGGCACTCATCATCGTGGGTAAGTTCCTTTTGCCACTCATGATCAAAAAGGGTATTTTCACTATTCCGCAGTTCTTGAGCGATCGCTACAACTGGGGTGTAGGTCTGGCTTTCTCCATCTTCTGGCTCTTCCTCTATGTGTTCATCAACCTTACATCGGTTGCATGGCTCGGAGCTATCGCCATCAAGATGATTTTAGGTCTGCCAGATGTCCAAGGATTCATTTTTGGCATGGAAGTTGACATGACCTTGCTCACTATCATCCTCATCCTCTTCGTCATCGCAGGTATTTATTCAATCTACGGAGGTTTGGCATCAGTAGCTTGGACCGACGTGATGCAGGTTACCTTCCTCGTTGGTGGTGGTCTGATTACCGCATACTTCGCACTTGACTTTATTGCAGGTGATTTGAACATCTCTGGAGGAGCATTGGGTGCCTTAGGAAAGATATACTCTGAATTGGGACAAATTGATGGTGACAAGCACTTCAACCTCGTTGTCAATAGTACTGGCGGTGCTTATGCAGATACAGTTACATCAGAACCATACTTCGACATACCAGGTATCGTAGTTATCGTAGGTGCTTTGTGGCTTACCAACCTTGGTTACTGGGGCTTCAACCAGTATATCATCCAGAAGGGTCTTGCTGCTAAGAACCTTGATGAGGCAAAGAAGGGTATGGTATTTGCAGGATTCCTCAAGATTTTGATTCCGTTCATCGTTTGTATCCCAGGTGTATGTGCATTCTATATTGTAAACCAACAACCTGAACTCTACGAAAAGCTCATCCATGGTGTAGCAGAAAACGGCATCACACGCCCAGACCAGGCTTATCCGTTCCTCATCCACCACTTCACTCCAACAGTGGTTAAGGGTCTCGCATTCGCAGCCCTCGCTGCAGCAGTAATTTCATCACTTGCTTCTATGTTTAACTCTACTTCTACCATCTTTACGATGGATATCTATAGGAAGTTTATTAACAAGAACGCTACAGATAAGAAACTTGTAACAGTAGGACGTATCACATCACTCTCTGCACTCATCATCGCCCTCATCGCTGTTTACCCAATCATGGGTGGAGCTGATCAGGCATTCCAGGTAATCCAGGAATACTCAGGTTTCGTATATCCAGGTATCGTAACTATCTTCGGCCTTGGTCTCTTGTGGAAGCGTTCTTCAGGTACAGCTGCCGTAGTTGCTGCTATCGGTACATTCCTCTTCTCTATCATCTTCAAGTTCGCATTGCCTGAGGTTCCGTTCCTCATCCGTATGGGATACGTATTCCTCTGCTTGGTAGCTCTGTTCATTCCAATCTCTATGATGAGCAAGAAGACAAAGCCAGCCGAGGTGCTGACAGCCGATGTTGTGAAGAAGCAGCTCAAGTGGTCAACCATTATGCTTTGCCTCTCTGTCATCACACTCATTGCAGGTATTATTATGATGATGGACGAAAACTGCCGCAACTATGGTGCCGAGACTATATTCTTCCTCACAGTTATGTTCTTCACCCTCTTCTGGTACCTACGCTCTAATGCAAAGGACAAGGTTGAAGACGTGAAGTCAATCGGTGTTGACATAGCTATCTTCAAGACAAACACCGTATTCAACGTCGGAGCTATTGGTATTATCGTTATCCTTGCAATTCTCTACATTTGCTTGTGGTAATCTCTTATAAAAAGCTACACCTATTTCTGTAGGTGTAGCTTTTCATCATACATTACATTATTCATATTAGAAAGAAATTAAAACATAAATCTATTGATTGTATTTATCTATTTTTTGCTTCCGTAGATTATCTAGAAATAATCCTTGGAAGTGTGAAATATTTTAAAAACAATTGATTAATAATAGAAGTATTATGTTAGAAGCACTTAAAGAAAAAGTATTCAAAGCCAATCTAGACTTGGTCAAACAAGGACTTGTCATTTTCACATGGGGCAACGTATCAGGCATTGACCGTGAAAAAGGTTTAGTTGTCATCAAGCCATCTGGCGTAAGCTATGATGAGATGAAAGCAAGCGACATGGTCGTTGTTGACCTTGAGACTGGCAAAGTAGTGGAAGGTGACTTGAATCCATCATCCGACACTCCTACACACCTTGTTTTATATAAAGCATTCCCAAATATTCAAGGCGTGGTTCATACTCACTCCACCTATGCTACTGCTTTTGCACAGGCTGGTCGTGATATTCCTAACATCGGAACCACTCATGCAGACTATTTCTACAAAGACATTCCATGTACACGTGATATGACTGAAGCTGAGGTGAAAGGTCAATACGAACTGGAAACAGGTAACGTCATTGTTGATGAGATCCTGAACATCCGTAAGATTAATCCCGACCACACTCCTGCAGTTCTAGTCAAAAACCATGGCCCATTCTCATGGGGCACGTCTCCTGACAACGCAGTCTATAATGCCAAAGTGATGGAACAATGTGCCAAGATGGCATTCGTGGCATTCTCAGTGAATCCTGACCTTACCATGAATCCGCTGCTCATCGAGAAGCATTACATGCGTAAACATGGCCCAAATGCCTACTATGGACAGAAAGGACAGAAGCATTAATCAATAAACCAAATTAATATAACATTAACAAACAAAAAACAAAATCTAATGAAAGCATTTGAAAATTTAGAGCTTTGGTGGATTACTGGAGCACAGCTTCTTTACGGAGGCGAGACTGTGAAAATCGTTGATGGTCACTCAAAAGAAATGGTAGATGGACTTAATAAGGGTGGTATCATTCCTATTAAAGTTGTTTATAAAGGCACAGCTAACTCTTCTAACGAAGTTGAAGCTATCATGAAGGCAGCCAACAACGAAGATAAGTGTATAGGAGTCATCACATGGATGCATACATTCTCACCTGCTAAAATGTGGATCAAGGGTCTTCAGGCTCTTCAGAAGCCTTTGTTGCATTTCCACACACAATACAACGCAGAAATTCCTTGGGATGCAATCGACATGGACTTCATGAACCTCAACCAGAGTGCTCATGGTGACATTGAGTTCGGACATATCTGTACTCGCATGCGTGTACCTCGCAAGGTTGTTTGTGGTTATTGGAAGGACGAAACTGCCCAAAAGCAGATTGCAGTATGGGCACGTGTAGCAGCTGGAGTTGCTGATGCCAAGAAAGTACGCTGCTTGATGTTCGGTATGAACATGAACAACGTTGCAGTAACTGATGGTGACCGTGTAGAATTTGAACAGCGTCTGGGCTATCACGTTGACTACTACCCTGTTTCTTCACTTATGGAATACTTCAAGAAAGTAACCGATTCTGAAGCAGATGCCCTTGTTGAAGAATACAAGAAGGAATATACTATCAAGATTGACGAGAGTGGTGAAGAAGTATATTGGGAGAAAGTAAAGAATGCTGCCAAGGCAGAAATCGCTCTCCGTCGTGTATTGAAAGACGAAGGAGCTACTGCATTCACTACAAACTTTGACGACCTTGGTGATGCAGACATCGACGATCCTAACTTCGTTGGTTTCGACCAAATTCCAGGTCTTGCTTCTCAGCGTCTGATGGCTGAAGGTTATGGTTTTGGTGCTGAAGGTGACTGGAAGACCGCTTGTCTTTATCGCACACTTTGGGTTATCCAGCAAGGTATGCCTATCGGTTGTTCATTCCTTGAGGATTACACTCTGAACTTTGCAGGTGACCGCAGTTCTTGTCTCCAGAGCCACATGCTCGAGATTTGTCCTATGATTGCAGTCGACAAACCAAAGCTTGAAGTTCACTTCCTTGGTATTGGTATCCGTAAGCAACAGACAGCCCGTCTTGTGTTCACATCAAAGACAGGTCGTGGAATCAAGGCAACTGTTGTTGATCTCGGCAACCGATTCCGTCTCATTTCTCAGGAGGTTGAGTGTATCGAACCTAAACCAATGCCTCACCTTCCTGTTGCTTCAGCACTGTGGGTACCACAGCCTACTTTCGAAATTGGTGCAGGTGCATGGATTCTAGCAGGTGGTACTCACCACAGCGCCTTCTCTTATGACATCACTGAAGACTACTGGGAGGACTTCGCAGAAATCGTTGGTATTGAATATATCAAGATCAATAAGGACACGAAGACTTATGAATTCAAGCAGCAACTGCAGAACAACGAGATGTACTACATGTTGAACAAAGCTCTCAAGTAATTATGACAGCAAAACAAACTATCCAATCAGGTAAAGCCATTCTCGGTATCGAGTTTGGCTCTACCCGTATTAAAGCAGTCCTTATTGACGAAGACAACAAACCAATCGCACAAGGTAGCCATACATGGGAAAACCAGTTGGTAGATGGACTTTGGACCTATAGTACCGATGCTATTTGGTATGGTCTTCAGGATTGCTATGCCGACCTTCGCAAGAATGTCCTTGCACAATATGAAATAGAAATTGAGACACTTGCCGGCATCGGTATCAGTGCTATGATGCATGGTTATATGCCATTTAAGGGTAACACTATACTTGTACCTTTCCGCACTTGGCGTAACACCAATACAGGAAAGGCAGCAGCCGAGCTGTCAGAACTCTTCAACTATAACATTCCTCTCCGTTGGAGCATATCACATCTCTACGAGGCTATTCTCGACAATGAAGAGCATGTTGCTGATATCGACTTCCTCACTACTTTGGCTGGTTATGTTCACTGGCAGCTTACAGGTGAGAAGGTATTAGGTGTAGGCGATGCATCAGGTATGATTCCCGTTGATCCTAAAACCAAGACTTACGATGCTGTAATGGTTGATAAGTTCAACAAACTCATTGCTCCTAAGGGTTTCAACTGGACATTGCTCGACATTCTTCCAAAGTCACTTAATGCAGGCGAGAATGCAGGATTCCTTACTCCAGAGGGTGCAAACCGCCTCGATGTGTCTGGTCATCTGAAACCTGGTATTCCACTTTGTCCACCAGAAGGCGATGCTGGTACCGGTATGGTTGCCACCAATTCTGTGAAACAACGCACAGGTAATGTCAGCGCAGGTACGTCATCATTCTCAATGATTGTACTTGAGAAAGAACTCTCTAAACCATACGAGATGATTGATATGGTCACTACTCCTGACGGTTCACTCGTAGCAATGGTACACTGCAATAACTGTACTTCCGACATCAATGCGTGGGTGAAGATCTTCAAGGAATATGCAGAACTGCTAGGTGTTCAGCAGGACACTAACACCCTCTACACTACCCTCTTCAACATAGCTCTCAAGGGTGATGCCGACTGTGGAGGACTTATTTCATATAACTACATTTCTGGTGAACCTGTAACAGGTTTAGCTGACGGACGTCCTCTTGTCGTTCGTTCTGCTAACGACAAGTTCAATCTTGCCAACTTCATGCGTGCTCATCTTTATGGAGCCATCGGCGTACTCAAAGTGGGTAACGATGTATTGCTGAAAGAAGAGAACGTAAAGGTAGACCGCATCACAGGTCATGGTGGTTATTTCACTACTCCAGGTGTTGGACAACGTATGCTGGCTGCTGCTCTCAACTCTCCTATCTCAGTAATGGAGACTGCAGGAGAAGGTGGTGCATGGGGTATTGCACTCCTTGCTGCGTATGCAGTGAACAACACAAATAAACTATCTCTTGCCGATTACCTCGATCAGGTGGTATTCGCAGGCAATGCTGGTACATCTATCGCTCCTACTCCAGAGGAAGTCGATGGATTTAATCGCTATCTTGAAAACTACAAGGCAGACCTTGCTATTGAGCAGGCAGCCGTAGAGAATCATAAATTATAAATAATAGTAAAATGTCAAATTCCATTCAAGTATTAAACCATGCAGCTGACAACATCCGTATTCTTGCTGCATCAATGGTAGAAAAAGCAAAGTCAGGACACCCAGGCGGTGCAATGGGTGGTGCTGATTTCATCAACGTCTTGTATTCAGAGTTCTTACAATATGACCCTGAGAAGCCCGAATGGGTAGGACGTGACCGTTTCTTCCTCGATCCTGGTCACATGGCTCCAATGCTCTACTCACAATTGGCACTCATTGGCAAGTTCACACTTGATGAACTCGCTCAGCTTCGTCAATGGGGTTCTCCAACTACAGGCCACCCAGAGTTCGAAGTAGCTCGTGGTATCGAAAACACTTCTGGTCCACTTGGACAAGGACATGTATTCGCTATCGGAGCTGCGATTGCAGCGAAGTTCCTTGCCGCACATACTGGCAATCCTACTTTCTCTAAGGAAACTGTCTATGCTTATATCTCAGATGGTGGTATCGAAGAGGAAATCAGTCAGGGTGGTGCTCGTATCGCAGGTATCCTTGGTCTTGATAACCTTGTAATGTTCTACGATTCAAACGACATCCAGCTCTCAACTGAGACCAAGGAGGTTATGAACGAAGACACTGCTGCGAAGTATCGTGCACTCGGTTGGGAAGTAAAGACAATCAACGGTAACGATGCTGCACAGATTCGTGAGGCAATCCAATGGGCAAAGGCTGTTCAAGGTAAGCCTGCACTCATCATTGGTAAGTGCATCATGGGTAAGGGTGCACGTAAGGACGATGGTTCTTCATACGAAGCAAACTGCAAGACCCACGGTGCTCCTCTTGGAGGTGATGCTTATCGCAACACAATCAAGAATCTTGGTGGTGACCCAGATGCACCATTCCAGATTTTCGACGATGTAAAAGAGATGTATGCTAAGCGTGCTGCAGAATTGAAGGACATCTGTGCTGCACGTTACGCAGAAGAAGCTGCATGGGCTGCTGCTAATCCTGACAAAGCTGTTCAGCAGGCAGAGTGGTTCAGCGGTGCTGCACCTAAGGTTGATTGGTCTGCTGTTCAGCAGAAAGCTAATGATGCTACTCGTAGCGCAAGCGCTGCAGTACTGAGTGTATTGGCAGAACAGGTGCCAAATATGATTTGTGCATCTGCCGACCTTTCTAACTCAGACAAGACAGACGGCTTCCTCAAGAAGACACATGCATTCACAGCAGGCGACTTCTCAGGTGCTTTCTTCCAGGCTGGTGTAGCAGAGCTTACAATGGCATGCTGCTGTATCGGTATGGCGCTCCACGGAGGTGTCATCCCTGCATGCGGAACCTTCTTCGTATTCTCTGATTATATGAAGCCTGCCGTACGTATGGCTGCACTCATGGAACTTCCAGTGAAGTTCATCTGGACACACGATGCATTCCGTGTCGGTGAAGACGGACCTACTCACGAACCTGTTGAACAGGAAGCACAGATTCGTCTCATGGAGAAACTGCAGAACCACAGCGGTAAGAACTCAATGCTCGTACTCCGTCCTGCAGACGCAAAGGAAACGACTGTAGCATGGAAACTTGCAATGGAGAACACCACTACCCCATCTGCCCTTATCCTCTCTCGTCAGAACATCGCTGACCTGCCAGAAGGAAATGACTACAGTCAGGCAGCAAAGGGTGCATACATCGTTGCTGGTAGCGATGCCAACCCTGATGTAGTGCTCGTAGCATCAGGTTCAGAAGTATCTACCCTTGTAGCAGGTGCAGAACTCCTTCGCAAGGATGGCATCAAGTGCTCTATTGTCAGTGTACCATCCGAAGGTCTCTTCCGTACACAGCCAGCCGACTATCAGGCACAGATTCTCCCTGCAGGCGTGAAGAAGTTCGGTCTCACAGCTGGTCTGCCAGTAAACCTCGAAGGCCTCGTTCCACGCAACGAAGGTAAGGTATGGGGTCTCAGCAGTTTCGGTTTCTCTGCTCCATATAAGGTGCTTGATGAGAAACT
>Ga0247609_10006784_pt1 | contig 10990 bp, 9 predicted proteins | sample 172DNAGHGlowgp2_FD_193487 | JGI IMG/M metagenome (GOLD analysis project Ga0247609, IMG submission 193487) | Sheep rumen microbial communities from Palmerston North, Manawatu-Wanganui, New Zealand - 1728 DNA GHGlow gp2 | ecosystem: Host-associated > Mammals > Digestive system > Stomach > Rumen ... | reverse complement strand
TCGATTTTTCATATTCCCTGGTTATTTCAAGTGCACGTTTTTCAGCCAGATAACGAGCTATCGTATTAGCCGCAGCATTGATCTCTGTTTTGTTTTTTTCAATAGAATAAGCGATTGACCCGTAAATTGTCTGATTGCTTTTCTTAAGTTTTTCAAAAGCGAGATCATTGCCATTGACTATAGCCCCTTGAATAACAGTCGGATAAAAACCATTAGTATTGTTTATGCTCATAATTCATCCTCCTCATTCCTGCAAATATCATCCTTTATGTTTTTAAGATGCATTTTTTCAGCTTTTAATTTGGAAATCAATCTCAGATTCAGATTAGATTTCGGATTGACTTTGTATTCGATGTTTTCAAATCTTTTTTTGAATATTCTATCGACACTTGAATTGATGTTTTCTTTGAAATTTTGTATCTCGAAATTGATTTCTTTTCTGGCTTTCAGTAATTCTTGGTATTCCTTTTTACTTTTCCATTCATCTAAAACAGGACCAGCTAATGCAAGAATTGTTCCTAAAGCTACTCCAGCTGCTTGAATAAGGCTGGCATACTTGCTTATTTTAGATGCAACTCCGCCTATTTTTTTTGATAACTTAATTCCTTTTTTACCAGCTATTTTTTCAAATGGCTTAGCCAAAGCTGTGCCTTTTGCACCTGGCTTTTTCCCCATTATCCTTTGCAACATTGTTGGCTTTGCCAAGTCATTGACTGTATCAGCAGTATTTATAACACTATTGCCAAGATTATTTATTATTTGACCTGTCTCAGCATTTAGCTCGAAACAGATTTTTTCTGCTGATTTATCTTGGTTCGACTGCATGCTTGGATAAACAAAATAGAGTTCTTCATTAAGTTCTGTTTCAATTTCAGATAACAGTTGGTCCATCCTATTTTTTATGCTGTAAGATAAAGAGTTAGCCTTATCCGCGTCGTTGAGGAGATCATATAAATTGTTGATACCGTTATTGATTCTATGCCTTATGTTTTTTCGCAGATTGTCTATTTTTTCATATTCGTCTTTTATTTGTTTATTATATAACTCCTCATCACTTTCTGAAAAGTTGGCTTTGATGTCTTCGATACACTTATCTATAACGCTTTCTAAATGATTGATCTGTCGCTCGCACTTGATAACACACAGATCTTGATCATCTTCATTGTATAAAGTACTAATCAGATACTTTAGTTCATCGATATAGCTTGCGTCCATACGATCTTGATCATTCTTATCCAGTCCGTCTATATACTCCTTAGCGTTTGTTGCGTATGCATCTATACCAAAGATCCCATTTTCTTCTAATTGATCTATTATTTGCTGCTGACATGGTCCCGGATTATCATTACCATCACTTCCGAATTGTGTTAAAATGACCATAATTGGCGTTTTATTAGATAAATAATCTACCAATTTTTTGAAATCATTGATATCAGAGAAACCTTGATGTGCTATTATGCAATAAAGTACAGCATCAGAATTCAGTAAAGCCTCCATGGCCTTCTCATTATGTTCTTCTATAATGCTGAATCCAGGTGTATCAACTATGTAATAATCCTCATAACTGTATTCCGTAACGCTGTCTGTGGTTATATCCTTACCTATTGCTATATCCCTTCTGCCAGTTAGTGCTGAAATGAGAGTGGATTTTCCCGTTGACCAATCACCGCATACAACAAATTTGACTTTGTCATTATCAGAAATCAGATCATATTTTTTAAGGAATTCTGTTTCTTTTTCTTGATATTCTGTATCTTTAATGATATTCGAGATGCTTTTATAAATGTCCCTCAAACCCTGTTTACACCTGATAATGTCTTTCATTATGTTAGACCTCCTTCCGAATGCGGATAATAAATCTTAAGTGGTTAAAAATCTCTTCATGACAATTTTTAGCATATATGTTGATTGCATGAAGCAAACCGTCATTATTCTTTTCAATATCACATCTTATAAATTCGGCATGTTTTTGACGTTTTGCCAGCAATTCAACGGATATGATTCTAATGAGCTTGTTGAAATGCTCCTCAAGAATAGGAGAGATTTTGTCGAATCTTAACTTGTATTTTTGAGCATCGAGTATTTCGTTGTCTATTTTGGATATATTGTCGCGCATCGCGCTGCAATTATTTTCGACAAGCTTATTAGTATTATTAATACACTTGCTTTTTATTCTTTTAGTCAATGCGTCTATTTCTTCTTTACGTGTCTTAGTTCGTTCTTTTTTTTGTTGTGATATGCTTATGGTTTTTGACTTGATTTTGTCAACAATCAAGTCTATAACTAAAGAAATTGGTATTACTATTGGCCCTATAGGTGAAAAACAAATAACGGCATCTACTGCAAGTCCGATTGCTGTCGGAATCAATGCAGATTTGAAAACATTGATTGTTCCTTCTGTTTTATATTCATCTGATAAAGAATATGAGCCCATGGTTTTGTTTCCCATAAACGAATACTTTTTTATTCTTTTAGTGATTGTATCGTGTTCTTCAGTTAAAACAGCATTTACACCCTCTTGAATTTCATTGATGATTTTTTCGGCAAGATCATTAATGTATTCATTCAGCTTTTCATTGCTTAATTTGCATATTTTTTCATATACTTCGTCTGATACTGCTATGCGTTGGGAGATGGTTTCCTCAATCACCTCTTTTGAGCGGATTTTACATTCGTTCTCATAATCATCAATGTAAGAATTAACTGTATTTGAAAACTCCAATAGATAATTGATATTATGCTCGCATTCATCCTTGTGTTTCGAAATACTATGTTTAAGGCTCAGATTGAATTCGTTTACAGCATATATAAACCGTGAAATCCTATATACCTCTAAATTCTCATAAAGGTCTCTCAAGAGAAAGCCAATGCAGCTGTTGAAATTTGATGAACGATAGATCTTATGCCATGAAAGAATTACTGCTGCTTTACGCTTTTTGTCTGCCAATGATAGAATTAGCTTTTTGTCTGCCTTATATAACATAGAAAAGCCAGTCCTACCCGTGATGCACCTATTAAAATCCATTTCCTCTGAGAATTTTAACAGTTCATTTTTTATTATTGTTTCATCCGAATCAATGTTGGAATACAGTGCGCTGAAATCCTTCTTTAAGCTGTTTTTAACAATAGGGGCATCAATGCAGTTAAAAAGAATATATAGCGGTTTATTCATCATTGAGATCTTATCTATGCCTTCCATTTCAACTTTACCGTAGGGGTAGTTTGCCATTAAGAACAGAATATCATCAGCTTTTTCATATTCACTGAACGCAGCTTCTTCATCGCGGCGTCCCTCTTTTGAACTTGAAAAAAGGCCAGGAGTATCAACAACCTTGATTCCGTGATAATGGGTTATCACTGGACATTTGCTGGTCCTTTGTGTTGAGTTTTTGCAGATAAGCTCTCTTCCAACACCACTCAGCAGATTCATTAGCGTAGATTTACCTGCTTTAGTTTTTCCAACAATAGCAACAGTAGTTTCCGTTGCGTTTATTTTAGTAATATTTTTTGAAAGTGTATCGAAATGGTCTGAAATGATATTATTCTCATAAATGAGCGCTATTTTATCCTTAACAGAATTGTTTTCGTCTATAATCTTCTGGGCCATAGACGAAAAACGGGTGCGTTTATCTGAAAAATACGGAATTCTGTTCTTTTGGATCTTACTCAATGCATTAGCGATTATCCTCAAAAATGTAAACCCGTAAACTTGAAATCTGAAACGATCTGTATATAAAAAAACTCTTGCCAAGCTGTATTCCTCATTGGGAAAAACTCTGCTGAAAAAGGCCTTTTCTTCTGTGTCAAAACTTCCATCGTAGCACATTGTTTTTAACAACAATCTTTTAAGCTTTTTCTTTTCATTTTTGGCAGCAGTTGATAAGACCGTGGCTATTTCTGATACAGCTTTATCGAAGTTTTCTGGGTCATATGTATCATCATTTAGAATGATTTCCTCGTATAGTTCACGACCAATAGAGTATTTTTGAGATAATCTGTTAATCAGTTTTATTTGCTCTGAATGAATGGTTCCGTTTATCAGTGCTGCATATGCTACAGCATTTACTATATCTCTATTGTTCAGCATTATAACCATTTCCTTTTCCTATGAGCATTCTTTACCAGAGAACACTTGCTATTAGTGATACAACATAAGTTAGCCTATGATAGTTTTAGTATAATTCATGATAATACTTTGTCCAATAAAAGTCAGCGTCAAATCCGCTTGTCGCAGCATTATCAGCCTGTTTTGACTTGTTGTCAGGCTTTTTTACACTTTTCAAGCTGGTTTGCTCACCGATAGTTTTTTCAACGTCAGACAGGAGAGAGTCAATCCATATTGCCTTTGTTGCCGACCACATATTCTCAACATATCCTGTCAGTTCTTCCAGTTCCGAGCTCATGTTTTTCAGCTTAGAGACTGATTCGGCAATAATTGCGTCAGTCCGGCTCCGGTTCTCTGACGATTCGGCAGAAATTGCGTCAATCTTCCTGTTCAGCTCCTCAACGAGAACTAGCAGCCTATAGTTCATCTCTTTGCAGGCAGTGTTTTCTGCTTTCAGCGCTTCAAGCTCTCCCTTTAGCTCAAGGAATTCCTTTTCCTGCGGAAGCATCTTCATATCACCTCTGTAAGCACAGCGATAATACATTGGCATGACTCCATGGCAGGAGCATACTCGTCTTCAAGCCGGGCGATGTCGATGATATCAGCTTCTGCCTCTGCTCTAAGCTTTTCAAGCTCTTTTATTCTCTCAGCGGCGTTGTTTTCCTCAGCCTGAATTCTACTCGCAAGCCTTTCGCTGAACTGTTTCTGAAGCTCCTCGGCGTATTCGGCCAGCTTTGAAAAGAAAATGCTTTGCGCATCATCCATGGTCATGTAGAGCATTTCCTCCATTTTTTGAGTTTTCTGTATGCTTGTCCGCATTTCCAATATTTTTCTGAACTCGGGGTCAGAAGTTGAAATGTGTATGCTGATGTGTTGGCTGATAGTGCCCTTCAGCTTCGACTTCGCTTTCTCCTGTTGAGACTTTATTATCGGCGCAAGATCTGAAAATGCTTCCTGCTCTACGGTCTTATTCAGTAGTTCTGTGAAGCATCCATCTATCTCAGCCATGCAGTACTGTTCTCCCTGATTGATATAGTCTTTCGAATCATCAAGAAATTTCACGCAGTCTGCTTCGATATCCACACTGGTCGATACGTCTGTGGAATTATATGGTTTGCTGGAGGTGGAAACTGCAAAACTGCTGATCTTATCCTTGATATAATCCACGACATCAGATACTTTATCCACTACTGCGTCAACGACCCTTGATAGGAATGAAAATAATCCCATATTCAATTCTCCCCTCTAAGTTTGTCTATCTTCTTCTGAATAAGCACGGCCAGCTTGTCAGCTTCGTTCTTCAAGGCGGCAGTCTGGGCGTTGATCGTTGCCTTTTTCTTGTTCGTCTCCGCTATCGTCAACTTTATTCTTTCGGCGCCTGCCTTTGCATCCTCGATAAAGCGCTCCTTTTCTGCGACAGTTTCACTGCTGATATTGATGATCTGCTCTCTGCACCTTTTATACATTTCTGTTATTTCAGCGACTTTCAGCTTCCTGCGGTCTTTTATCAGAGTCTGCTCAAGCTTTCTGCTGAGGACGGATATCCCAGCTGTTTCTGATATTTTCTTTCTGGCTTCAGGTGAGAGATTTTCAAGATCAACATTTTGCCGCACGTTCAATGCTTCCTCAGCAAATGTCCTCAGCTTTCTAAAATCGGCATCACTGAAGTATTCCGGATCTCTTTTCTGGTCTGTGCTGAGAGAATCCCATCTTTTCATCAGCAATTCTATTCTCGCAGATGTCAGGATCACCCTTCCGGCAATATCTCTCTCATTTCTGTATAATCCAGAATTGATAAGGTTTTCTTTCCAGTTTTTCAAATACTTCAAACGATCCTCGGCTTGATTGTCTTTGTCTATTTGTGTCCCCACGATAACCACTTTTTCTTTGCCGGCTTTTTTCAATACTGATGTGATATTATCAAAACGCGGCTTATCAAGCGCACCCGGCGTTACTGCTATGAGTACGGCGTTTGCTGTTTTGATATATCCTTCTGTTATGTCAGAGCGATACTTTACGGGGTCTTCAAGTCCGGGAGTATCCACGAATACTACCTCTTTCGGCATATTGAATATGCTTTGGTCTATCCCGACCTCTATATCAGAGACAAGTATATGTGCAGGATATTTTGACGATGTATACTTTTTGACCGCCGCCCTTAGTTCTTCAAGATCCTTACACTCTTTCCGCAGAGGGCTGCTGCCGATAAGTTTTGCCTCCTTCTCTTTCAGCTTCGGATCGTTCAGCCTTGCCGAGAAGCTGTCTCTGTTTTTGGAATTATCACGCGTCTTCTCATTTGCAAGGACACTTTGTCTGAGCTTCCGCCACTGCTCCTTGCTGTGGAATCTAACAATGACATAATATCCGTTTGCAGAGCGGAACCTGGTAAGTGCAGCTGTTTCTGGATTGACATCGACAGAAGCAATCTCTGCTCCAATAAGCGCATTCATGAGCATGGATTTGCCTGACTTCATTATTCCGACAATTGCAATCTGGAATTCAACATCGCGGCATTTTTTCATCAGTTCATCTATGTCTTTTTTTAGGTCGCTGGGATAGTTGGAAAGCTGACCAATCTCTGCGAGCTGTTTGACTTTTTTGAGCACAGCCTCTGTTTTCCTTGCAGTCTCGTCCCAGATTATATCGTTCGACTGGGTATCGGAAGTCAGCACCATTGAAAGCCTGTCAAGTGCGCTTTTTGTTGCCTTGCCTGAGCTGTCTTCTTTCAATGGATGAAGATTTCCGCAGTTAGTACATATCCTCTGCCATGGCAGCATATCATTACCGCACTTTGGACACACTGACTGCTCAAACTGCTCTATCTTTTTCAGCCTTTTCTGATGCTCTTCAATTTCTCTGGTATATTTCTGATAAAAGGCTACAACTACTTCTCTGATAGCCTTTTCCCTTTCCGAGAGATTGATGCGCATATCGCTCATCTCAAGATGCAGTTCGTTCACCCTGTTGTTTACTGCCTTCAGAAGCATCGTGTTATTCTCGCACATCTGCATCACCTTGTTGATGATTTTCTGTGCGGTGTACAATGCGTTGGTGTTGTTCTGAATGATATCGTTCTGCAGCTTGCGGTTCTTTCCGGTCACATCACAGATGAGCCTTTTGAAAAGCCCCTGATCCTTCAGTGCTTCTGCCTTGTTATGAGCTGAAGTCAGCATTGCAGTACATTCAAGAGTTAATTCGCATATCTCTTCCGTATTGTTTTTTGTTCTGCCAATCACCTTGTCGATAAGGCGTTCAATGTCATCTGCCTTTACTCCATTAAGTTCAGAAGATTGTATTACACTCAGCCGCTCTGCCATTTTATTATTCCTCCTCTATTAACTCATTGTATATATCATCGAAGCCGTCGGCGGATAATTCAGCTCTTATTCTTCTGTATTTCTCATCAGATGCTGCTTTTTGCTCTTTGAACCGCGCCATCGAGCTCTTCATTTCATTCTGGCTTTTCTGAATGCTGCCCATTGCCTGCACCATTTCCAACATCGGATAAATCACCTTTTTTGCGTCTTCATACCCGAGATCAATCCTTTTTTTGGAGCCCTCAGGCGAAAAATCGAGCGTCCCATTAAGGAATTTGCCCAGATCTTTGCTTGGGACTACCTCTATTATGTTTGAATCAGGGAACTGAGACTTGTCGATAACAGCCTCCCTGTCAAGATGGACAACTATTATGTTTTCAACGCCGGTATCGTAAACGGGCTTTACCGGTACATTATCTCCGAATACGGGGATACCACCGTCACAGTATTTATTCCCATTAAATATCTCGTTTGGATACACTAATGGGATAGCAGATGAAGCCAGAAGTATAATCTCGACCTCATTCGGCAGATAGTCGTTCAGTTTAAAACGTTCTATCCTAAAAAGCGGATCTAATACAAGCGGATATCTTACACAAGTAACAAAGCACGGGATATCACTGTTATGCAGCATATCAAAATCAAGGCTTTCGGTTATCATATTGGACAGACCATCGCGTGAAAAGAAATAATCTCCCTTGGTTTTCAGTAGTAGCTTTTCAGCAATTGTTTCCACTGTCCAAAATGCAGCACCTCCGCCAATAACCACTTTAGCCATCATTTTAATGCGTTTTTTTCCCAACCATTTTATGAAATCACTAATCGAGTGTTTTCTCAGAGGAAGAATCTTACTGGTGTCTATATGTAGCCACATATCTTCTGCCTGCTCATAACTGCTTCCGACATATAAAGCTGCATTCAGAGCACCAACAGACGTCCCCGAAACTGCCCGAACAAAATTATCCAGCCCTGTTTCATGCAGGTATTTCCAGACTCCTATTTCATATGCACCTTTTCCGCCACCTCCGGAAAAGACCAATCCAAATCCTTTCATTTGATTACCCCCATTTTCAAATCAAAAATATGTATATATGTGAGTTTCCTTTTTTGTAACAAAAGATATTCTCTCTTCCATAAATCTCCTTTTCCTGTTTCCGTTTATCTTTTCCAACTTAAAAACAGGGATCAATGAATGATTCTTTTTAACCATACTATTAATTTCAATATACTTATTCAACGTAAAAACGCTCTCGTTAGAAGGCTCCAAATAAATGATTTTACAGCCGTTCCTAATTTCAGAATCGATACAGCTCAAATCCAAATCATCCAACATCTCCAACAATTCATCAGATAATGATAATCTCATTCTACAAGAATCGGAAGATATTGAACTTGTCAAATCATCAGTTATGCTGTTTACGACCAGCAGTCTCAGCAATTCTTCTATCGAATCAAGTCTTTCGTCAAACGCAGAATTGTCATTCATTTTTTTCATATTTAACCTCCCGATTGCAACGATTTTATGTGGCATCATCTGCGTTGCCGCCACAATTCAACATATACTGTGGAATGCTGTTATTTGACATGTTTTTCAATATTGCTCTCTTTAACTACAACTTCGGGGAATGGCGGCTTTTTCAGCTTTTTTTCTTTACATTCATTACATGGATCAGTGATGCATTTGATATATCCCAGACGATAAGGACACTTTAAGCATTTTTTCATTTACTCCGAACCTCCCTTGAGTATTTATTTTATATATCAATTTTAATATTTTTGCATCAAAAAATCAAGGATATTATGTTAAAATCGTTTTAAATCAAAAAAATTGTAACAACAAACAAGTCTAGGTAAAGATGTTTGTATAATATGATGCACATAATATCTGCGTATTGTAATTTTGTTTTTCAAAAATACTTGTAGGAAAACTGCATAAAGACTATTTTTTATTACCTGCCATACAAAACAGACTTGCTATGATCTGCTTAACTCGAAACCTCATTCTGACTATATCATTCCCTTCCTTGATTACGGTCAGACTTTTGACTTTATTAGTCTCATATCATTGAAAAGCTATCAGAATGTGAAATAAGAGTAAATTATTATCAACAGCCGCTCTAAACAATCCAAATAAGTGTTTATATGGCTATTCTAACTAGTTAATTGCTAGAGCCAGTTATGAGACTTGAAAATCATGCCTTTAAAATATAAGGATATGCAAAATCCCGATGCGCAGCATCGGGATTTGTTGTCCTATTCGGTTAGATTGTTGCTTTTCTGCGTTAAGAATACCTTTCTTCAGAAAGGTTTCACCCAGTAAATGCGTATAAAGCCTCTGTAAGAATACAGCAGTTATGTCTCAGGGCTTTTTTTATCGTGTAAAGCCTGTTATGTCCTTGATGACTTCGCCGGCGATTATGAGTCCGGCTACAGAAGGTACGAACGCATTCGACCCGGGCACGCTCCGCCGCACACCGCCGTCATTGCAAAGACCTTCTATCGGTGTGAGCGCCTCCTCCTTCGAGTAGACCACCTTCAGCGACCTTACACCGCGCTTCTTCATCTCGCGGCGCATAACTCTCGCAAGAGGACACACTGACGTCTTATATATATCCGCGACCTCGAAAGCTGTCGGGTCGACTTTATTGCCTGCACCCATACTGCTGATGACCGGCACTCCTGCCGCCTTCGCACGCATGATTATCTCTATCTTGCCGGTAACTGTGTCTATCGCATCGACAACGTAGGCATACTGCGTGAAATCGAACTCTCCGGCAGTATCGGGCATAAAGAACGTGTTATAGGTGCGCACAACGCAGTCCGGAGCGATGTCGCTGATACGCTTCGCAGCAGCCTCGGTCTTGTACTCCCCTATCGTACTGTGAGCCGCGATTATCTGGCGGTTGATATTGCTTTTAGCGACCTTGTCATTGTCAATTAGGTCGAGCGCTCCGACTCCCGAGCGTGCGAGCGCTTCAACGACGTGTCCGCCGACTCCGCCGATACCGAAAACGGCTACTCTCGCAGCTGCGAGCCGCTCCATCGCCTCACTTCCGAACAGCATCTCTGTGCGTATAAACTCCTCGCGCATAGTCATCCCTTCACCTCAGCCATCATACTCATAGACTACCGCTGCAACGGTGATATTGTCAGTGCCGCCGCGCAGCAGAGCTTCCTTCACGAGCATATCGAGCCGCTTTGGAAGGCTTTTCGGGAGCTCCATTATCTCCTGTATATCGTATGCGGACATATAGTCAGACAAGCCGTCGCTGCAAAGCAGCAGCACATCGCCGTAATCTATCCCGTCCTCTATCTCGCCGATGTCGATGATAGGGTCAGTTTTAACGTTTCCGAACGCAGGGAAGATGATGTTCCTGTGGACATGAGTGCGGCGCTCCTCCTGAGTTATCGAGCCCTCGTCGATGAGGAGCTGAACGAGCGACTGGTCGCGCGAGAGCTGCCGGATACGTCCTGCACGGAAACGGTAGAGCCGCGAATCTCCGACGTTGAAAGCAACAACGGTATTGTTCTCGCTGACCGCGATACCGCAAAGCGTGGTCTGCATATT
>Ga0247609_10006781_pt1 | contig 10991 bp, 9 predicted proteins | sample 172DNAGHGlowgp2_FD_193487 | JGI IMG/M metagenome (GOLD analysis project Ga0247609, IMG submission 193487) | Sheep rumen microbial communities from Palmerston North, Manawatu-Wanganui, New Zealand - 1728 DNA GHGlow gp2 | ecosystem: Host-associated > Mammals > Digestive system > Stomach > Rumen ... | reverse complement strand
CGCATCTTCAAGACCGACCCCGATGAACTGGTCGCCGCATGGCTTGCCGATGAAGCCTATGCCCACATCGGACACGACAAGCTGGCCACACGGGCTGCCGCCATGTTGCAAGCCTCACTCATTGGTGATGACCTTGCAGGAACACCCTTCCAGCAAGCCCCACACGAGGCACAGTTGCCATCAAGTGAAGGCACCCAACGTGACATGGTATCCAAGATGGGACGTTCCTTATTGCCCCTGCTGGTCGAAGGCGATGCCCCCACGGTGATGCAGCGCATCGAGGACGAGAGCATCGACTGCATCGTTACCACCCCACCCTACTGGCGCCGCCGCACCCAGGGCACCGAGAGTATCACGGCTGGCACGATGGAGGAATTCATCAGCCAGTTACTCCTGACCACCGCACAAGCATGGCGCGTGCTCAAGCCACAAGGTTCGATGTGGATCAACATGGGCGACGACACGACCGACGGCTTTGTGCAAGGCATTCCCTGGCGTGTGGTCATCAACATGATTGATCAACAAGGCTGGCACCTGGTCAACGAAGTGGTGTGGAACAAAATCACCACCTCGCCCCAAGGCAGTCACGACCACCTGCGCAAGGTGCACGAGTTCATGTTCCACCTGGTCAAGAACGACGATTTCTATTATAATGACGAAGGGTTGCGGCGCACCTATGCCTTCATTGTCCGTAACGATGACAAGTCCTACAAGAAGCCATCCAAGGTAATGGAGCATTACCTGCAACCCGAGGAAGCACATGGCATAGTGCCCGGCGACGTGTGGACCATTGGCGTGCAACGCTCGGGCATCGCACACTACTGTGTGGCACCCGACACATTATACCGCTTACCCATCGTCGCCACTTGTCCCCGCGACGGCATCATGCTCGATCCATACTGTGGCACGGGTACAGCCTGCAAAATAGCCTATGAGATGAACCTGCGCAGCATTGGCATCGACATCAACGGCAAGTACATCAAGCAGGCACGGGCCAGCATCGAGCAAAAACCCTTGAGCCTGTTCTAGTGTGGACAATGCCGATCATGGCGTGAAGCAATTTTTGGGCAAATTCATGATTTTTTGATATATTTGGTTGCGCCTCGGCCATTGATGCGGGCATCATGGCTTCGGCTTACACAATTTTTGTGTAACTTTGCGGCCAAAATTACAATTCAAGCATGATTTCGATTCAAGGACTCAAGGTGGAGTTTGGCAGCCAGGTACTGTTCGAGAACATCAGTTTCGTCATCAACAAGCGTGATAAAATCGCCCTGGTTGGCAAGAATGGCGCTGGCAAGACCACCATGCTCAAGATCATCACTGGCGAGCAGCAGCCCACCAGTGGCACTGTTGCGCGACAAGCCGATATCACCATCGGTTACCTGCCCCAGCAGATGCGACTCCAGGATTCGCTCACGGTCAAGCAGGAAGCTGCCAAGGCCTTTGAGCACCTGCACCAGATGGATGAAGCCATCAACCGCATGAATCAGGAACTGGCCGACCGCACCGACTATGACAGCGAGGACTATCAGGAACTCATCGAACGTGTGGCCCAAAAGACTGAGCTGCGCGCCCTGATGCAGAGCGAAAACGTCGATGCCGAAATTGAAAAAACGTTGACTGGTCTAGGTTTTGAGCGCAGTGACTTTGAACGCCCCACAAGCCAATTCAGCGGCGGCTGGCGCATGCGCATCGAGCTGGCGAAACTGCTATTGCGACGTCCCGACGTGCTCTTGCTCGACGAGCCGACCAACCATCTGGACATCGAGTCGATCCAGTGGCTGGAATCATTCTTGAAGAACCGCAATGGCGCATTGCTGCTTGTGTCACACGACCGCGCGTTTATCGACAATGTCACCAATCGAACCATCGAGATTTCGCTGGGAAAAATCTATGACTACAAGGTAAATTACAGCCAGTTTGTCGTGCTGCGCAAGGAACGCGTGGAACAGCAGATGCGCGCCTATGAGAATCAGCAGAAACTCATCCACGATACCGAAGACTTTATCGAGAAGTTCCGTTACAAGGCCACTAAGGCTGTGCAGGTGCAAAGCCGCATCAAGATGCTCGACAAGCTGGAACGCATCGAGGTGGATGAAGTGGACCGCTCACGCATGAGGCTGAAATTCCCGCCGGCTCCTCGCAGCGGCGACTATCCCGTCATCGCCGAAGACCTGCGCAAGGATTATGGCCACTTGAACGTGTTCCACGATGTGACATTCACCATCAAGCGTGGCGAGAAGGTCGCCTTTGTGGGCAAGAATGGCGCCGGCAAATCCACTCTGGTCAAGTGTATCATGGGCGAAATCCCGTTTGACGGTAAACTCCAGATCGGCCATAACGTCAAGATTGGTTACTTTGCCCAGAACCAGGCACAACTACTCGATGAGAATCTAACCGTTCATGACACCATCGATTATGTGGCTGTGGGTGACATCCGAACGCGCATCAACGATATCCTGGGAGCCTTCATGTTCGGTGGCAAGAACGCCGACAAGAAGGTCAAGGTGCTGAGTGGGGGCGAGAAAAGCCGCCTGGCCATGATTCGCCTGCTCTTGCAACCCGTCAACCTGCTCATCCTCGATGAGCCCACCAATCACCTGGACATGCCTAGCAAGGACGTGCTCAAGGAGGCAATACAAGCCTTTGAGGGCACTGTGATTGTCGTTTCCCATGACCGCGATTTCCTCAACGGCATCGTCAACAAGGTGTATGAGTTTGGCGACCACTGCGTGCGCGAGCATCTGGGGGGCATCTACGATTTCTTGCGGAAGAAGCAGTTAGATTCCTTGCAACAACTTGAAATCAAGAGCGTTACTACTACAGCAGTTGCCGAAGAGCCTACCGAAATCGTCGCTAGTCAGGGCAAGATGGATTACCAGCGGCAAAAGGAGCGTGAACGCCGCATCCGTCAAGCCGAGAAAAAGGTCAAAACCCTTGAGGCTAAAATCGCAGAACTGGAACAGCAACTCGCCGACATCGAGGACAAACTATCCACCGCCACCAGCGAGGACCTGGACATCTACTACACCCACTCCAAGGTCAACCGAGAACTTGAAGAGGTGATGGCCAACTGGGAAGCCGCCAGCGAAGAACTAGAAAAAACCAAGCAGTAGGCATCATGTTGAGAAAGATTCAGATTGATAGCGGTAATGTTGATGATCCGGAGTTGAGGAGGATCTATGGGACGGCCTTTCCTGTTGAGGAGCAGATTCCCTACGACGATCTGATTTATCTGATAAGTAAGCTCGACATCAATTATACGGCCTATTATGAGGACGAGAAGCTCGTGGGCCTAACAATGGTTCTGCATCTGCCCAAGTATAATTGGGGGTGGTACTTCGCTGTTCAGGAACAACTGCGAGGGCAGGGATACGGACAGAGGATTCTCACCTCCCTACTGGACATCTATCGCGGCAAGCGCCCCTTTATCATCGACATCGAGTCACCCCAACAGGCCGATGCGCCCAATCTCGAGCAACGCCAGCGCCGTCATACGTTCTACCTGCGCAATGGGCTGAAGGACACGCCGACTAGCCGCACCTTTGAAGGCATCACCTACACCATCATGACCAATAGCGACGAGGCATTCACCCAACAGGACTATGACAGCATCCTCACCTCGTTGCGAACCGTTTGGGATAGCATGCCTCGTCATCAATAGCCGATAAGACTTATTAACTCTTGATGTTTGCCTAATTGGAGACAAAACACTATATTTGCAGACATGAAATGGGCTGTATCCATATTGCTGTTCATGGCCGCATTCATCGCTGCGGCACAAGAGAGCCAGAGCATCAAACTGCACTTTGATCAATCCAAGATCAGTCCGCAGTTCACTATGCCCGAGATGCCCATGACTGTAGTTCCCGCCACCAATATCAAGCCCACATTCAACTCTACCCTGCCCACGGCCGCCGACCTCAAGTTAGACTATCGCATGAGCGGGCTAGCCGACTCAATGGCCATCTACCAGCAAGGCTGGGACAATAGCCAGCCCTCTTCTCTGCCCCGCTTCAACTACGACACCAACCCCTATAGCCGCGACCGGTCATCCAGCGGTGTTATCACCCGCGTGGGTAACGGTTTTCTCACTGGAGCTGGAGCCCACACGACCTACCCTGGGCTGGGCAACACGACAAGCGCCAGTGTGGCCATCACCATGCCAGTGGGCGACCGACTGGCGGTGACAGCAGGTTTGACGGGCAGCAAATATCACTTTGACCGCTCGGCCTGGAACGACTATGGCGTGTTTGGCAATGCGACATTCCGTCTTAGCGACCGCCTGTCGCTCAACGCCTTCGGACAATACTACGTCAACCAGCAATACCACTCAATAGCCGCCATGCCTTTTCTGGGAACTTCATCCTATGGCGGCACCCTGGGCTGGCGTGCCAGCGATAATTTCACACTCGATGTGGGTGCCCGCCGCCTGTATGACCCATACACAGGCCGCTGGCGCACCATGCCTATTGTTCAACCCACCATCAACCTGCTGGGAGCCCCCATCTCGTTTGATGCAGGCCCATTGATCTACCAAGTTCTGGAGCACGTGTTTGGCAGCGGCAAGAAGAGCCGCGACTGGGGCGACCCACGGTACAGGCCAGTCACCGCACCAGGAGCCGTCATGAGCCAGCCTTGATTCAACCCCAACAGTCCCGTGCCCATCCCCGATGCCTTCCGCCACTGATTTCTTTTGGGTTTTATGGTTTTTTAGGGGAAGGGATTTGGGCAGGTGGGAAACTTGTTGTAATTTTGCACGTTAAACAAGTGTTGAATGGATATCAAGGGCACCATAGAGGACATCATCAGAGAGGACATGGCCGACATCTGGTCGATCCTGAGCAGCGAGGAGAAGCATCTTATCGCCGAGCACTTCACAGTCCACACCTACCGCAAGAACCAAATCATCTATGCCGAGAAAGATGAGCCACAATACTTGTGGGTGCTCATCAAGGGCAAGGTGAAACGCTTCAAGAACGGCATGGGCGGCAAGCAACAGATCCTGCGGCTGTACCGTCCCATCCAATACTTTGGCTACCGCGCGTGGTTTGCCAAGGAGCCCTACGTGGCCAGCACAATGGCCATCGAGCCATCCCAGGTGGGTTGCCTGCCCATGACGGTTGTCAAGGAGCTTATCGATGGCAACATGAAACTGGCCTGGTTCTTCATTCACGAACTGTCGAAGCATCTGGGCGGTAGCGAGTCTAAGGTGGTGACGCTAACCCAGAAGCATATACGCGGACGATTGGCCGAAGCCTTGTGCATGCTTGTGGATAACTATGGCTACGAGGATGACGGCAAAACGCTTAAAATCTATATGGCTCGCGAGGATCTTGCCAACCTGTCGAACATGACCACCGCAAATGCCATACGCACGCTCTCGACATTTGCTCAGGAACGCATCATCACCGTTGACGGGCGCCGCATCCGCATTGTTGACGAGCCCACCTTGCGCAACATCAGCCGCTTTGGATAAAGAACACCATGATTATCGCTCAGCAAAAACGACAAGAGAATATCGCCGAGTATCTCCTCTACCTGTGGCAGGTAGAGGATCTGCTGCGTGCCTGCAAGCTCGACATCGACACGGTGGACAAGGCCATCATCTCCCGTTATGACGTTGATGACAAGACTCGCCATGACATCAAGGAGTGGTATGAATCGCTCATCCAGATGATGGAAATGGAGAACGTGCGAGAAAAGGGACACATCCGCGTGTGCCACAACGTGCTCATCAGGCTCAACGACCTCCACCAGCAACTGCTGGCCGACCAAGGCCGTTTTCCCGATTATCACGCCGATTACTACCGCACCCTGCCCCACATCGTGCAATTGCGTGCCTCGCTGCCCGAGGCGGAGCGCCCCGGTGAACTAGAGACCTGCTTCAATGCCCTGTATGGCGTGATGCTGCTCCACCTGCAAGGCAAAGAGATCACCCAGGACACCGCCGCCGCGATTTCCCAGATATCACACTTCATCGGCCTGCTCGCCGCCTACTTCAAGCGTGACGAGGAGCAGCCGTTGTTTGGAGATGACATTGTTAAGTAAGCATTAGTTCTTAAAGTTCCGACAATGAACACAACCCATATACTCATCACCGGCGCTAACGGCCAACTGGGTCACGAGATGCGCAATGTGCTGGAAAGCGACCCGCGTTTCAAGCCCTTCTACACCGATGTGGCAGGCGATGACGTCACCATGCTTGATATCACCGACCAGGAGGCTGTCGAGCAGATGGTTGCGGACAACGCTATCAACATCATTGTCAACTGTGTTGCCTACACGGCCGTTGATGCTGCCGAGGAGAACGAGCAATTGGCAGCGCGGCTCAATGCCGACGCGGTGGGAATCCTAGCCAGTGTTGCCAAGCGCCACGGGGCACGCATGGTACACGTCTCGACCGACTATGTGTTTGACGGCAACAGCTGCGTCCCTTATACCGAAGATGCCCCCACCTGTCCCCGATCGGCCTATGGCCGCACCAAACTCGATGGCGAGCGCCAATTGGCCGAAGTGCTGGGCAATGACGCCATCATCCTGCGCACCGCTTGGCTCTACTCACCCTACGGCAAGAACTTCGTCAAGACGATGCTCAACCTGGGACAAACCAAGCCTGCATTGAAGGTCGTATTTGACCAAGTGGGGTCTCCCACCTGCGCCCTCGATTTGGCCCAAGCCATCATCACAGTCATCACCGCCGACCAATGGCATCCCGGCATCTACCACTACAGCAATGAGGGCGTTATCTCGTGGTATGACTTCACCAAGGCCATCCATCGTCTGGCAGGCATCACCACCTGTGACGTGCAGCCCTGCCACAGCGATGAATTCCCGGCCAAGGCACATCGTCCCGCCTATAGCGTGCTTGACAAGACTAAGTACAAGTACACCTTTGGTGCAAACGTGCCCTACTGGTTAGACAGCCTCGAGAAGACCATCAACCGATTATTAATCACCCACCGTTAACTATATTCACCAGAAAATAATGTCTTTAACTACCGAGATCACCCGCCGCCGCACATTTGCCATCATCTCACACCCCGATGCCGGCAAGACAACGTTGACCGAGAAGCTGCTGCTCTTTGGCGGCGCAATACATGTGGCTGGTGCAGTAAAATCCAATAAAATCAAGAAGACCGCCACCAGCGACTGGATGGAGATTGAGAAGCAACGTGGCATTTCGGTCGCCACATCGGTCATGGGATTCAACTATGGCGACTACAAGATCAACATTCTCGACACCCCTGGCCACCAGGACTTTGCCGAGGACACTTACCGCACCTTGACTGCTGTTGACAGCGTCATCATCGTTGTCGATGTCGCCAAGGGCGTTGAGACCCAGACCCGCAAGTTGATGGAGGTGTGCCGCATGCGCAACACGCCGGTTATCATCTTTGTCAACAAGCTCGACCGTGAAGGTCGCGACCCGTTCGACATCCTCGACGAGCTGGAACAAGAGTTAAAAATTGACGTGCGCCCCCTGAGCTGGCCCATCAACATCGGCGCCCATTTCAAGGGCGTGTACAACATCTATGAGCACAACATCAGCCTGTTCAAGCCCGACAAGCAGCATGTCACCGACCGAGTGGACATCAACGACATCAACGACCCTGCCATCGACGAGGCTGTGGGCAAGGCCGACGCCGAGAAATTGCGCGCCGACATCGAACTCATCGACGGTGTGTATCCCGACTTCAACACACTCGATTACCTGGATGCCAAGGTAGCACCCGTGTTCTTTGGCTCAGCCTTGAACACTTTCGGCGTGAAGGAGTTGCTGGACTGCTTTGTGCGCATCGCCCCGTCACCCCGTCCCGTCAGCGCCATCGAGCGCACGGTCGAACCCGGTGAAGAGAAATTCACGGGATTTGTGTTCAAGATCCATGCCAACATGGACCCCAACCACCGCAGCTGCATCGCCTTTGTCAAGGTGTGCTCGGGTGTATTCCAGCGCAACGGCAACTACAAGCACGTGCGCAGCGGCAAGAGTTACCGCTTCAGCGCCCCCACCGCCTTTATGGCCCAGAAAAAAGAAATCATCGATGAGGTGTATCCCGGCGACATCGTGGGATTGCCCGACAACGGCATCTTCAAGATTGGTGACACCTTGACCGAGGGCGAAGAGTTACACTTCAAGGGCCTGCCCAGCTTCTCGCCCGAGATGTTCAAGTACATCGAGAACTCCGACCCCATGAAGACCAAGCAACTCAACAAGGGCCTTGAACAGCTGATGGACGAAGGCGTGGCACAGATGTTCATCAACCAATTCAACAACCGCAAGATCATCGGCACCGTGGGCCAACTGCAGTTTGAAGTCATCCAGTACCGCCTGCTGCACGAGTATGGCGCACAATGCCGATGGGAACCCATTCACCTGTACAAAGCCTGCTGGATCGAGAGCGAAGACGAGGAAGCGCTTGAGGCCTTCAAGAAACGCAAACACCAGTTCATGGCGCTGGATCTGGAAGGCCGCGACGTATTCCTGGCCGACTCCAACTACGTCTTGCAGATGGCACAACAGGATTTTCCCAAGATCACCTTCCACTTCACCAGCGAATTCTAATACACTTTTAATAACAACCACGATAAAACCAGAAACCAGAAACTAGAAACTAAGGACTAGAAACTAGAAACTAGAAACTAGAAACTAGAAACTAGAAACTAGAAACTAGAAACTAGAAACTAAGGACTAGGGACTAGAAACTAGGGACTAGAAACTAGAAACTAAAAACGATAGCAATGGAAAGACTGAAAAGATTATATGAGCAATATGTAGGCAGCCAGCCCACCGAGGTTGTCCTCATGGACAAGGCGGGCTCTAACCGCCAGTACTATCGATTGCTGGGCCAGCGCTCGATTGTTGGCGTCATCGGCGAGTCACGCGAGGAGAACGACGCATTCATCTACATGGCACGACACTTCCGCCAGCAGGGCTTGTCAGTTCCCGAGGTCTATGGCGTGAGCGAGGACCACATGGCCTACATCCAGGAGGACCTGGGCAAGAAGCCCGAGAATATCCTGTGGAACAAAATACGCCGCAGTTCCATCACCCACGCCTTTACCAGCGGTGAGAAAGAACTGCTGTGCCGCGCCATGCGTGATCTGGTGGACATCCAGTTCCGCGGTGGACAGGGCTTTGACTATGACAACTGCTACCCGGCCAAGTGTTTTGACGAGCGCTCCATCAAGTGGGACTTGAATTACTTCAAGTACTGTTTCCTGAAAGCTACTGGCGTTGTCTTTAACGAGGCTAAGCTCGAAAATGACTTTGAGCGCATGACTCAAGACCTGCTGTCTGTTCCGAGCGACACGTTCATGTACCGTGACTTCCAGTCACGCAATGTCATGCTCGTGGGAGATGCCGATCATCCCGCCGACTGCAAGCTGGCCTTCATCGACTTCCAGGGTGGCCGCCGGGGGCCATACTACTATGACGTGGCCTCGTTTGTGTGGCAGTCTCGCGCCAAGTACCCCGATGAGCTGAAGAAAGAGCTGGTCAAGGCCTACCTTGAAAAACTCAAGGAGTATCTACCCGACCTTGACGAGAAGCAGTTCTATGATAACCTGCGGCTGTTTGTGCTCTTCCGCACGCTCCAAGTGCTGGGCGCCTACGGTTTCAGGGGTTACTTCGAGAAAAAGCCCGACTTCATGAAGAACAGCATCGTGCCCGCCGTTGCCAACTTGCGCAAGCTGGTCATCGACAAGCCGTTCACCCATTATCCTTATCTGAGCCTCGTCATCGACGAGCTGGTCAACCTCAAGGACTTTGTCAGCGAGGACAAGGGGCTCACCGTCAGGGTCATGAGCTTTGCCTACAAGAAAGGCATTCCCCACGACCCATCGGGCAACGGTGGCGGCTTCGTGTTTGACTGCCGCGCGTTGAACAATCCTGGCAAGTATGACAAGTACAAGGCGTTCACCGGACTTGACCAGAACGTCATCGACTTCTTGCAGAAGGAGAGCACCATCGACAAGTGGCTGGAACACGTTTATGCACTGGTCGATGAGTCGGTTGAGCGTTATGTAAAGCGCAACTTCACCGACCTGATGGTGTGCTTTGGCTGTACGGGCGGCCAGCACCGATCGGTATATGCAGCCGAGCACCTGGCCGAACACATCCATGACAAGTTTAACGTGCGTGTCGAACTGTCACACCGTGAGCAGCCCGACCACGAGCGTACCCTTAATCCCATCGATAAGCAATGAAGGCACTGATATTTGCAGCGGGGCTGGGAACACGCCTGCGCCCATTGACCAACGACCGTCCCAAGGCGATGGTTGAAATCGCTGGTAAGCCCATGTTGCAGCACGTTATCGAGCGTGTGGCGGCAGCGGGGTTTGACGACATCACCATCAACATCCACCACTACGGACAGTTGATTATTGATTTCCTGGAGCAGAACAACAACTTTGGGCTCAACATCCACATCAGCGATGAGCGCGGACTGCTGCTCGACACCGGCGGAGGCATCCTCAAGGCCCGCCAGTGGCTCGACGGTGATGAGCCATTCCTGGTTCATAACACCGACATCATCACCACACTCGACCTGAAAGCTTTCTACGACTACCACATTGAGCACAACGCGCTGGCGACCATCCTGGTCAAGGAGCGCAAGACGCAACGCTACCTGCTACTGGACGAGAACAACCGCATGTGCGGATGGACCAATAAGGCCACAGGAGAACTCAAGCCCGATCCCGAGAAGCTAGTGGGCAAGCAATTACACGAATTGGCATTCGGCGGGCTGCACGTCATTTCGCCACGCATCTTCCCGCACCTGGAACGTTACCGCCGCCAGGAGGGAGAAAAGTTCTCCATCATCCCGTTCTACATCAGCGAGTGCAAGCACCACCTCATTCATGGTTACCAGCCCGAGGCCGACTACCAGTGGCTCGACATCGGCAAGCCCGAGACCCTAGCCCAGGCCCAAGCGCTAGCTGATGCCAACTAAAAACTAAAAACTAGAAACTAGAAACTAGGGACT
>Ga0247609_10006777_pt1 | contig 10994 bp, 4 predicted proteins | sample 172DNAGHGlowgp2_FD_193487 | JGI IMG/M metagenome (GOLD analysis project Ga0247609, IMG submission 193487) | Sheep rumen microbial communities from Palmerston North, Manawatu-Wanganui, New Zealand - 1728 DNA GHGlow gp2 | ecosystem: Host-associated > Mammals > Digestive system > Stomach > Rumen ... | reverse complement strand
AAATACCAAAACTTAAAAAAAAAAAAAAAGATTTTGAAGAATTAGAATACATAAGAAAACTCTTAGAAAAAAACGATAATATTAAAAACATTACTACAGATATTTTTTATATAAAAGAAGATGAAGAAATAAAACAAATAATGGATACAATACAAGCTAAAAATCCAATCAAAATACAAACAAAAGGTTTGGCAAAGGGGGCAATACAACCAAAGTTTGCATCCAATCATTATTATTATTTTTCAATAATACAAAATGAACAACAACTTAGCAACTTTGAAACAAACGATAACAAAACTTTGTGTGAAAAATTATTTAAAGTTTATGAGTTAATAAAAACAAAATATCCATCAATACATTTTTTTATGGAATGTTTAATAAATTTTTGTTCGCCAGCCCCAGATGATACATTATTTGGTAAAGGTGATACTGTTTTTAAATCACAAAATTTCCAAATGGGTTTCGATGGAACAAAATTGCTATCACATGCTGGTATTATAAATGATATAATTGAAAAAAATTTTAATGGTATTTTTGAGTTAGAAAAAACAAATCAACAGATAATAAAAGTTGTTAAAACAAAAAATATTTTAGAAAATAAAATGGAACAAAAAAAAGAAGACAAAATTAAAGATCTTTTAATATTTATCAAAAATTTGCAAATAAGAAACATAAATTCTTCAGGTTTAAAAGATGGAAATATTTCATCAACTGTAAGTTCATTTCTTTTTGCAATAAAAAACAATATAGAAAAAGAATTAGACAAAGAAAAAAATAATATTTTAAATGAAATTGACAAAATTATAGATAATAATATTGAAAAAGATGTTGACGATGAAATAGAAAAAAAATTTATACCAAACCAAATGCACAAAATTACAGAGAATTTTTTAGATAAAAAAAATAAAAAGAAATTAAAAGATATTTTATTACAAAATAATAAATCAGAAATTTGTGTAAAACAAGAATTTGATTATATAAAATTATTATATGATAAAATTAAAAAAGCACTTAATACCCTAAAGACAGCAAATGATAACAAAGCAATAAATTTTGAACACAACCGATCAATGGTCGCCGTCCAAGAAGCCGGCAATATCGCCGAAAGTAATAATCAAAATACAAAACCATCACAAAATATTAAAGTTGATGCAAATGTAATTATGAGATCTATAAATACAATTATCGAAGAAAAAGGAGAAGAAATTATTAAAGATGATGAATTGCTAAAAGAATATAAAAAAAAAATAAAAGATATTGAAAAAAACAAAAAAGACAACACGGATTTTCAAAAAATATTAATATTAACAGATCATTTAACTGGATATTTAAAAAAAATAAAAGATTACACTGGCCCAGTAAAAAAAGAACTTAAAAAACATTTAATAGACAAACAAACAAGATTATTTAATATTGCAAAAGAAACAATGAATTTAATAGATTGTAATAATTTAGGTAATTTAATAACACCAATAGAAGCGAAAATACAAGATTTAGAAACAAAACTAAAAACAGTAAAACAAACAGTAGAAGATAATAACAATGATAAAAATAAAACAAAAATATTATTTATTCAAAACGAAGATGAAATAAATAAAAAAATAAAAGAAATCGATAAATATTATAAACAATTATTTAAAGAAGCAGGAAATGTTATACACAAATCTACAAATAATAAAAACTGGCAACAAGAAAGAGAGAAATTTAATAAAAATTGTGGCATTAATGATGAATTTATTAAAAAATATAATGATAAATGGTTGTTGATACAACAATATAATAAAATACAAAACGATACAAAAGCGGTGTTATTGAAAATTAAAAAAATACAAGACAAAATCAAACAAATAGATAAAGATATTGTTATAAAAGACCAACAAATACAACCACCAAGACAACCACAATTAAAACCATTACCACCTGATGATGATATTATTCTACCACCACTAAAAAATGATAACAAGCTAGATGGTATGCCAAAACTACAAGAAATACAAGAAGACGACCCAACAGATGACGACCCAACAGACGACGACCTGTCAAGCTCACAAGGAGATACACGAATAGAAGACCCAACAGACGACGACCTGTCAAGCTCACAAGGAGATACACGAATAGAAGACCCAACAGAGCGTAGAAATAATTATAATTCTTTTTCACCTTCTCAAATTCAGCCTATTTTTATTGCAAATGATTTAATACAGTCATTGAAAAAGAAAAATATAAAAAATGATAATAATTTATATAAGCCAAACCTTGTTGACAAACTAAACAAAAATAAATATAAAGATGAAGAATATAAAGATTATTTAACTCTTTTACAATGGATTGGCGTAATATTAAGTTGGGTTCCACTATTAGGAATACCACATTTAATATCAATGATTGTAACAGACCACACTGAAACACTATATGGATATTTCCATAGACAAAACTTTTTAGAATTTAAAGAAGATTTTCCAAATTCACACACGCCAATACACGATGAAAAATATGATTATGCAAATTATCTTGCAAAAAAAGGAATAAAATATCAGCCAAATTTAGATAATTACGAAGATAATAATATCTCAATATCAACAGTAGATAGTCAACAAAGTATAAATAATAAAAATCCAAATCACGACTTAAATTCTGACAGGCAAGCCGGAATATCTTTTTAATAAAAATTAAATTATATTAACCACAACATCAATTATAGGAGTTTTCATTGTTTTTAAATGTATTTCTTTCATAATTGCATCCTTTAATTTATTAGTTAAATCATCTTTATTAAATGTTCTTTTTCCAAAAAATCTTGGTCTAATTGTTGAAATAGACCTTTTTGCAATCCATTGCATATCTTCAATATGCTTATTGTTGTTAAAATCAAATAGCCCTATTGTTCTAATCTCAGGGTTAGATTGTATATTTCCTTTTTTATCAATAACAATGCAACAATAAACAAAACCATCATTTGCAATCGCTTTTCTGTCCTTAAATATTTTACTATTTTCATCTAACAATCTATTTCCATCTAAACACATTGCTGGACTTGAAAAATTACCAAGTTTTTCTATTGAATTATTGGTTATTTCAATAATACAACCATTTTCAGGAGTTATAACATTTTTTATTCCACAAGATTTTGCAAACTTTTTATGTTCGTGCAACATTAACCAGTCTCCGTGCATTGGAATAAAACATAATGGCTTTGTAATTTTATACATTTCTTTTAAATCAGATTTATACGCATGGCCTGATACATGTGTTAAATTTTCTTTATCTGTTATAATTTCAACACCTTTCATTATAAGATTATTTATAACATCACTTACATCAAGTTCATTACCAGGGATAACTTTTGATGAAAAAATAACACAATCTTTTTGTTGTAATTTTAAAAACGGATGTTTATTGTTTGCTAATTTAAAAGTGCTTGCATTGTTTTCACCTTGACATCCAGTTGATAAAACAAGTAATTTTTCTCTTGGCATTTTTCTCGCCTCTTTTGAATCTAACCAATCTATGTCATTTAAATAACCACTCTCTTGCGCTATACCAATAATTTTATCCATTGACCTACCAGAAGTAACTAATCTTCTACCAGTTTTTTGCGCAACTTCATATATCGTATGTATTCTTGATATGTTTGATGCAAAAGTTGTAATAACAACCATATGTTTCTTTTTTTTTACTATTTCCGTTAGACTATCAACCAACAATGCTTCCGATTGTGTTGGATTATTTTTCATACAATTTGTACTATCACTAATTAAAACAGATAGCGGTTCTTTTTTTACAATTTCTTCAAGTCTTTTTTTATCGCTTTTTTTTCCCAATACAGGCGTTTCATCAAATTTCCAATCTCCGGTATGAAAAACACTTCCTTTTTTTGTTTTTATATAAATTCCATTTGCTTCAATGGTTGAATGTGTTAAATTTATAAATTCAATATCAAAATCTTTAATTTTAATTTTTCTTTTTCCTTCTTTTATTTCTCTTATATCTAAATTTGGTGTAGGTATAACATCAAGAGAATCAACTTTTAAAAAATTTTTTGCAAAAGTTGTGCAATATATTGGACAATTTAATTTTTTATACATTTCACAAACACCGCCAATATGGTCTTCGTGAGAATGTGTTATTATTAAACCTTCAAGTTTTATTTTGTTTAGTTCTAAAAAACTTAAACTTGGCAACATTATTTCAACACCAGGAGTTTTCAATTTATCAGCAAACCCTATTCCAAAATCAATACCAATCCAACAACCATTGTAATGATATAAATAAAAATTTGTTCCTATTGCATCACATCCACCTATTGGTATAAATAAAAACTTATCTTTAATTGCTTTTAAATCTATTTTTGTAGGTAATTTTACATTTGTTCTCATATTATATTAAAAAATTATCATTATTTATTTTTTATCAAAACACAAAATAAAATGAAAAAGAAAAAATATTTATCAAGTTTTTAATAGTTTTTTTTATTGTTTTTATTTTTTAAATTGAATTTTAACTTTTATTATTTACCTTAAAAATAAGGACAGATGGCTGAGCGGTTGAAAGCACTGGTCTCGAAAACCGGCATACAATATTTTTTTGTATCAAGGGTTCGAATCCCTTTCTGTCCGCCACAAAAAAAATAATCCATTTTAGAATATAACAATACAAATATTATTGTTTGTTTTGCAATATCACAAAATCAATTTAATTTTTTTTGTAAATACACAGTCCTTCCTCCCCCACCCGCCCGGCCTCCGGCCTGGCGGGTGGGGGAGGAAATTTAAAACAAACTTTAAAAATTTGATTTTTAAAAAAGATTATAAATTTATAGACAAATGAAAGATAAAAAAAATTTTATTATTGGTTTAATTATTGGCGCAATGTTAATTTCTTTAATTCAAGGAATTTTTAGTTTTACAAAAAAACATCAAAAACAATTTTTGATAGATAAAGAACAATCAATTAAAGAGAATGGATTTTGTTTTTGTAAAGATATACAAAATGAAATTACAATAGAAAATACCGACAAAATTTCACTTAGAAATCTTGATGATGGACAATCTTTTGTTGATATTTCTGCAATATATAATATCGATGAACAAGAAAAATTATTAAAAGAACTATATGAAAAAACGAAGTTTATACAAAATGAAAGCAACGATGATTTTAACATATGGACAACAAGTGATACGCATGGTGATATTGTAATGTTGATGGAAGGATTATTAAAATCAGGTTTGATAAAATGGGACGGAAAAACAAAAATTGGAACTTATAATGCATATAAAGATAAAAACTTTAAAGTAGTGTATCCTGATGTAAAAATAAACAACAAGTTTAAAGGAAAATACATAAATCTTGGTGATATTGTTAATAAAAAAGCTTTTGGTATGATGTCTTTATTTTTATTACATGATATTTTTGAAAAAACAAAAAATAAAGATGGTACAAATGATAAAGTAAAAATTATAATTGGAAATCACGAATATGCTGATATGAATATGAAAAATTTTAAAGAATATAGCCCATATAAAAATACTTTGAAAAAATTTATAGATATGTTTATAGTTTATTATGAGGAGAATGGAATATCTTTTACACATGCGCCAATGTCAGAAGATATGAAACCAGAAAACGATGAAATTATAAAACAATTAAATAGTAGTATTTTAGATGACAAAGATTATAAAATACAACATATGCTTTGGGGTGCCGGAGCAACTACTTTTGGATATATAAAATCAGTATTTAAAACACAAAGTCCAGATAAAATAGCGCCTTGCAATGTTTCAGGACATACACATGGGTTTATAAATTTTGGTTATAATAAAAGAGCAGATGTTTTAAATATATCAACAGATAGATTTAACAAAGATGAAACAAAGAGAGGTATAATTTTTAGAATAAATACAAAAGATAAAAAAATATATTCGTACACAAAAACAAAATCTAAAGATAAAATTATTGAGAATGTTTTACAAAAGAATTTGTTTTTTTGCAACAAATAATAAAAAACTTTATAAAATAAAATAATAGTTTTAAAACATCAATTAAAACAAACAAAACATAATTTTTTTTTGACTTTTAATTAAAATACAAATCTTTAAATTGTTTTATGTTAATTAAAAATTTATTAACAAATATTTATGATGTAATAGTTATAGGTGGTGGTAATGCAGGAATTGAAGCAGGTAGCGCATCAGCAAGAGTTGGTGCAAAAACTTTATTGATAACTTTTAATTTTAAAAATCTCGGAACTTTATCTTGTAATCCATCTATTGGTGGTGTTGGAAAAGGAACAGTTGTAAGAGAAATTGATGCATTAGATGGAATAATGGCAAAAGCAACAGATTTATCAAGTATAAATAGAAAAAATCTAAATGCAAGTAAAGGACCAGCAGTTTGGGGTCCAAGACATCAAATTGATAGAGATTTATATAGAAAAGCAATGCAGGATTTATTAAGTGATTATGAAAATCTTGACATAATTGAAAATCAAGTTGTAGAATTGATAATTGAAAATGTAAATAAAACAAAACAAGTTTCAGGTGTTGTTTTGCAAACAGGAGAAAAAATAGTTGCAAAATCAGTGGTAATAACAACAGGAACTTTCCTGAATGGAATGATAATATGCGGTGAAGAAAGAAAATCGGCCGGAAGAATAAATGAACAACCTTCAATAGATTTAGCAAATTATCTTCATACAATCGGCCTATCAATGACAAGATTAAAAACAGGAACGCCTTGCAGGATTGACAAAAATACAATAAATTATAACGATTTAGAAATTCAATATAGCGAAATTGAAACATTACCAATGTCATATTTAAATAATGATATTAAAGTTGAACAATTAGATTGTTATTTAACTTACACAAATGAAAAAAGCCACAAAGTGATTTTTGATGGTTGGGATAGAATACCAGCAGTAAATGGTGATATAAAATATAATGGTCCAAGATATTGTCCATCTATTGAAACAAAACTACAAAGATTTTCAAATCATTCAAGACATCAAATATTTTTAGAACCAGAAGGCCATACGAGTAATTTAGTATATCCAAATGGAATTTCAACATCAATGCCAAAAGATATGCAAGATAATTTTATACATACAATAAAAGGACTTGAAAATGCAGTAATAAAACAATATGGATATGCTATTGAATATGATTTAGTTGACCCGCGAGAAGTTAAACAAACATTAGAAACGAAAAAAATTAAAGGTTTATTTTTAGCCGGTCAAATAATAGGAACAACGGGTTATGAAGAAGCCGGTGGTCTTGGCTTAATTGCAGGTATAAATGCAGGTTTATTTGCAGGATTTAATGGAAACAAAGATTTTACATTATCAAGAGAACAAGCATACATAGGAGTAATGATTGATGATATAACAACAATAGGTGTTGGAGCGGAACCTTATAGATTATTTACATCAAGAAATGAATATAGATTGTCTTGCAGAAGTGATAATGCAGATTTTAGATTAACAGAAATTGGATATAAAGTAGGATGTGTAAAAAATGAAAGATATGAAGAGTTTAATAAACTAAAAAATGAAACAATAGAAATTAAAGAAAAATTGAAAAATACAAAACATAAAACAATAGAATGGCAAAAATTAGGTTTTAATATAAAAGACGATGGAAGTGAAAAAACAGCATTAGATTTATTATCTTATTCTTTAATAAATCCACAAGAAGTATTTTTAAATTGTAATTTTGATATTGAAAATTTTTCCAGAAGAGCAAAAGAAAATGTTATTTTTGATGCGATGTATAAAATTTACATTGAAAGACAGCAGGGAAATATATTTGAAATGCAAAAAAATCAAAACATTAAAATACCTTTTGATTTTGATTATAGAAGTTTAAATTCACTATCAAACGAGGAAATTGAAAAGTTAGAAAAAACAAGACCGGAGACAATACATCAGGCAACAAGAATTCCAGGAATAACACCAACAAGTATATTGGCAATTTTAAATAAAATTAGTAAGTAATGCATCAATGCGCCACCTACTATCCCGACCTCATGACTGGCGGGTGTATAGTGAAAAAAAACACAATTCTAAAACAAAAAACTACAAAATATAAAACATTTTTAATCAAAATTTGACATATATAATTTAAAATTAACATTTAAGTAGATGGATGATAACAACAATGAAATAAATCAAGATAAAAATGAAAAAACTACAATAAATAAAGATAAATATTATTTGTTTTGTGATGAAAGTGGCGAATATTATGGCTGTATAGCAATTAAATATAGCAATTATAAAAAAGTAAAAAATGAAATACAAAAATTAAAAAAAGGGGCCTTTGACAGTGAATTACATTATGCAAAAATAACAGGAGAAAAAAAACTATTTTCAGCAAATAAAATTGTAAATTATTCAAATAAATATTTAGAATTTTTCGTATGTAAAGAAAAAAATAAAAATATAGCAGAAAGTTATAACAAGCTAATTTCAAACATATATGATAATAAAAAATTTCAAGATAAAATAATAAAAATATTTATAGAGAAATATACAACAAATTCTAAATTTCAAAATTTAGAAAAGAAAAAAATAAAACAAAATAATATCAATGTAAGTTTTGTAAGAAAAATAACAAAAAAAACTAAAAATAGCACAGAGGAAGAAGTACAATTTCAAAATTTACTCAATTTAGCAGATTTATATATTTCTGGATACAATCGATATTTAAAAAATAAAAATGCATATAAAAACACATATAAAGATACTTTTTCAGTTAATTTAATTAAAAATATTGAAAAAAATAAAAATATAACGATTTTTGAAGAAAAAACCGAGAATTTTACTACACAAAGTGAGGTTAAGCAAATAAACAATACCAACCTCGAGGTTGATACACCCCAAAATGGGCCCACTTTTATCGAAAATTCTCAAATTATTATACCACAAACAAAATTTATTTGTCAAGTAAAAAATGAAAAAACTAAACAAAACAAACAAATAAAAACAACAGATTTTAATGCACTTAATAGTGAAATTTTATCTCATCGTTTAAGTGATGTTATTGGCAGATATTGCCATTTAACACAAGAAGGCGGTGGAAGAAAAAAATGTAGATGTCCGTTTCATCACGAAAAAACTCCGTCATTTCATTTAGACGACAACAAAGGTCTTTGGCATTGTTTTGGATGTGGTGAAGGTGGTAATGTTTTTACATTTATACAAAAAATTAAAGGCTGTGATTTTCCAAAAGCAGTTGATGAACTTTGTGAAATTTTTGGCATTGATAAAAGTAAATATATTGTAATTAAAAATACAGAAGAGGTTGAAAAATCTAAAAATTTTTATCAAACAATGGATATTGTTGCTGAATTTTATAAAGAAAATTTAAAAAATAACAAAGAAGCATTAGATTATTTACATTTGATAAGAGATTTAGACGACAACACACTTGAAGAATTTGGTTTTGGTCTTGCTGGAAATGATATAAATGAAATTTTAGAATATTGTAAAAATAAAGGTGTAAATGAACAAAATTTAATTGATTGTGGAATTATAAAAGAAAGTGAAAACAAAAAAAAATATCTTTTTTTTAAAGATAGAATAATGATCCCTATACATAATACGCAAGGAAAAATTGTTGCTTTTGGCGGAAGAATATATAAAACAGGTGATGAAAATGCAAAATATTTAAATTCAAGTGAAAATGATTATTTTAAGAAAGGAAATATTTTATTCAATTTTAATAGAGCAAAAAGAAAACTAAATAAAGATAATTATTTAATAATTGTTGAAGGCTATATGGACGCAATAGCACTTTATAGATATGGTTTTACAACGGCAATAGCACCACTTGGAACAAGTATTACGGAAAATCATTTAAAAACAATTTTAAACTATTGTAAAGAACCGGTTTTTTTATTTGATAGTGATAATGCAGGAAAGAAGGCCTCAATGAGGGCTTGTGAAATAATCTTTTCAATGCTAGAAACAGGAACAATACCAAAATTTTGCACATTGGAAAATGCAAAAGATGCTGATGAATTTTTAAAAAAATATACAACAAAAGAATTTGAACAGCAACTAAATAATTCATTAGCAATAAATGACTATCTTTTTAATAATAAACTTCAAAAATTTGATATTGAAGACCCAAACCAACTTTCAATTTTTCAAAAAGAAATCAATGAAATAAATAGAAAAATACCAGATAGAGATTTGCAAGAAAACTATAAAATATTTTTTAAAGAAAAAATAAATAAAATAAGACAAAACAATTTAAAAAACTATAAATCAAATTATAAAATTGGTTATAAAACAAATAATTTAAATAATAAACAAAAATATATAAATAAAAATATAAACACAACAAATGAATCTATTGATTTTTTAGAAAAACAAATAGTTGCATTTTGTTTAAAAAACTATGAAAAAGAAAATCTATTAAATGATGCGGAGATTTTCGACAATATAATTTCAAAACTATCAAACACAAACCAAACAATGTTAACAAATTTAGTTGAACAAGAAAATAAAAGCATAAAAGAATTGTTTTGTGAAAAATTTTTATCAAAAGAAAAATTTAAAATATTAAATCATATAGGCAATATTAACAAAAATGAAATTTTAGAAAATTTACTATATAATTTAGAAAATAAAAAAAATCAAAAAAGTAAAACATTGACAAAAAATATAAAATACGAAGAAAAAAAGAAAATAATTGACAAAAAAAAAAAGATGTTATTAGAATTTGATGATTAAATCATAATATGATAGATATGGAAAAATTAAATAATGATGTTAAGAAGTTAAAAAGATTTAAAAAAATCAAAATATCTTTAATAATCATATTAGTAATATGTCTTTCTATTTTTACAGCACTTTTTACTGTTAAAATAATAACATTGCAACCAAAACATCAAGAAACTAAAAATATAGAAAAAACAGAAAATAACGAACAACAACCATATGAAGAAAATTTAGAAAATCAAGAAATAATAGTTCAAAACAAAGATGAAATAGA
>Ga0247609_10006776_pt1 | contig 10994 bp, 23 predicted proteins | sample 172DNAGHGlowgp2_FD_193487 | JGI IMG/M metagenome (GOLD analysis project Ga0247609, IMG submission 193487) | Sheep rumen microbial communities from Palmerston North, Manawatu-Wanganui, New Zealand - 1728 DNA GHGlow gp2 | ecosystem: Host-associated > Mammals > Digestive system > Stomach > Rumen ... | reverse complement strand
ATTTCTGTAGCATTTAGTTTATGTATAGGTTTTAGCATTTGAAACCATTTCTCATAGAAATCAAGAGTGTCTTTACAAGGAATCCTTATACCACTATCAACATTTGGTAAAGTTCCCATAATTACTCCTTATCTTCCTTTTCTTCCTTAATTTCTTCCTCAGGTTCTTCCTTAATGGTCATGATTTCCTTGACTTCATTGACACAAACATCAATAAAATCATTATCAAAATAACTACCCTTATCCAACACTTCAAAGAGATAATGCAGTCTCACTTCAACATTGTTAAGTCTTTGCATTTGCTCTTCATATTGCTCGCATTTAGCAATTAATTGTTGGTTTTGCTGATATAATTGACCAGCAACCTTCTGTAAATCTTCATAAGAGGTTTTCTTAGTTTCTTCCTTTTTAACTTCCTTACCAGCCATATTGACTGTCTTGTTTTGATTTTTTTCCATGTAATTTTAAATATTTATGTTTGTATTTAGTTTCATATAAATCTTCCCAAGCTTCTATGCTTGCCTTTCCTATATTAGTGTTACCACATTCATCACAGAAGCAACTCTAATCGTCCCATCCTATTATTTTAAGTGATAAGCACTCTTTACAATATAATACTGGTTCAGCATTATATTCTTCTTTTGTATATTTCTTCTCCTATTCCATAATAAATTATTATTTGTACCCCTGGAAAGGCTCGAACTTTCATTTTTGGTTTAGAAGACCAATGTTGCTATCCCTTGAACTACAGAGGCTTACACTTGATAATCACTCATCAAGTATTTCTTTCAGTTGTTTATATGCCTTCTCTGCAATTTCTTTAGATTGAAACATTACAGTGGCATAAGTCATAAATTCATAATTATTAGAGAAAAGTTTCTTAATAGGAACAACCCAAATCTTAGTTTCCCATGTACTTCTACCAAATAATGTTCCCATTGCAATATTTGTAGCTGATTCTAAAGAATCAAACGTAGTCACTACTTCATTATTATCTGATAATGCTACTAATGTAAGAGTTTTAGGATTAGTAACCTTTGATTTATGCACACTTACATAATGTTCTTTAATAAACTTCTTGTAATCAATACTTTCTGCCTCTTTCTTTGCTTTACTTACCATAATTATTTAATTTAGTTTAAGTTTTAATTTGTCGCCCCACTTGGGTTTGAACCAAGACTTAGAGTTTTAGAGACTCCTGTGCTAGCCATTACACCATAGGGCATTAAGGGGTTTCTCCCTTTTTAATTAATCAATCAAATTATAATCATTCTGGAACTTTATCATACATATCATCGTTGATGTCATCATACATATCTGTATCTTCCAGCTTTAAAGCCTTACAAAGATTAAGCCACAACACATATTCATCAACAATCTTTCTACCAAGATTATTCATTACACTGACATAAAAGTCCTTATTATAAGGTCCACCCTTCAAAGAAGCATTTTCCTTAGCATACTTTTGATTTTCCAAAAGCAACACTCTATTTTCTTCAGAAAGTCTATCTGATACACCAGCGGCTTCTTTTAGAGCCTTATTAAGAGATTCCACTTGTTTATTTAAAGTATTATTTTCTGAAATAAACTTCTTATTTTGTTCTCTTAATCTCTTAATTAAATCTTCTTGTGAAGATTCGTAGTTAACTTTAACATTATTATCATTATTCTCTTTTTCTTTCTTTTCTGCATTTTCTAAAGCATTCCAGAAGTAAGTCAATAAAGCATCAACGCTATCAAATTCTTTTTTAATCATATTATTTATTATTATGGTCTCTTATACTTAATTCATTTAATTCATCTTCAAAATTTATAAATGCCTATTCGTTTGTATATCCTAATCTTTCAGTTACTTCAATTAATTCTGTAGCATATTTAATAACTTGTCTATAACCAAACTTAAGCATTAACCATGTCTTATCTGTCTTCATTGAAATAGCCCTTCTATTACTTGTTGTCTATCTACTGTAACAGTATCTCTCTTAATTAAAGAGGGTTCTAATCTTCTTAAATCTACAGGATAACTACAAGGACGCTCTCCACAATGAGTCATTCTTGATGAATCATAAACTGCTACCTTATTCTCTTTGACATACTTTAGCCAATCTTCTAAACTCCATCCACTAGGAAGATATGCTATATCAAAGCATACTAAATAACCATCAATCAGGTCTTCCATTTCTACAATATTCTTATTTTCTTCCATATTTTTAATTGTTTAACGCTGCAAATATACAACTTATTTTTTAATTAGCAAGTATTTTTATGAACTTTTTTTATTATTTTTGTTAAGTTATTGATTTACTTTACTTTATTTTATCAAATATTTTTTGTTTAAACATAATATCATATAGACATTTACTTATCCATTCAACTAAAGCTTCGTTTTTACCTTCTTCCCAATACATACCTTCATCAAGAATCATATGTAATAGTTCATGCAGAATAGTTCTAATGATTTCTTCTTTATTTATTTTATCACCATTAGGATAATTCTCTGCTATTTCTAATTGCTTATATACTGCGTCACTTACTCCCCAAGCAAAGTCACAGTTATCAAAATCTATACTATCTTTAAAAGATACTTTATACTCTTCTCCAAATATGTTAAACTTAAAATCTTTCATTTTATTTTATCTTTAGGAATACTTGTTGTATTAAATAATAAATTTTCAATATGTTTCATAAGTTCTATGTGTTCTTTTACACTATAAGAAACCTCTATATAGTAAGGCTTTAATTGGTCAAATATACCATTACCAAATACTTTTTCATTCATATTAATAAATTATTTGAGTACCTAATATACAATTACAAATTCCAGAACCTCCATTTTTAGGATTGTTAGGACAATTTATACAAGTGTTATTATAAAAATGTTGATAATAAGGAAAATTAGTATTATAAGTCATTCTATAATCCTGAGAATTATCATCTGTTATAATTACTGTTCCGTCTTTAATTACTATTATCATATTTAAATCTCCTTTATTCCGTCTTTATCACAAATATAATGTTTATTATTTTCCCAAAAAGTAACAGGTCTATATGACTTCTTAACTGACTTCTGAAGACAGTCTTTACATACAGTCCATATCCAACGGTCTGTATGTATTACATTATCTTTAGAACCACAATGCTCACAAGTTTTCAGAGATTCGTTTTCAGCTTTATCTATCATTTTATATAAAGTTTCATCTCCATGACTTACATAAAACCTTAATTCTCCAAATTTCTCTTTCACTTGTAATACCTTAATTTCATTATCTGGATTCTCTTTATTATATTCTTCAATATAATCAAATAAAGGTTTAATTATATCATACCAACCTTTATCACATTCTACTCCAAATAATTCAAAAGGTTCTTTTAATTCATTGTTTTCTTCCATGCTTAATATTTTAGTTCAACAATTAGGTCTACCTTTCTCCATAATAGCTTCAAGATATTCAGGAAGAGTTACTTTACCGTTTTGAAGAAGCCAATAATAAGCTCTTCTTAACTCTTCCTTTGTTTTACCTTCAAGCCATTCATTCTTTGCTTTTTCACTTATTTCGAAATCTAAATTACTGCTATCCATTGTTATCTATTTTCATATATTCTGGTATAAAATCCCAATTATAATTTTTTAATTCTTCTTCAACTTGTTTGAAGGCTTCTTTTAAAGATTCTTCTAATAGTTTTTCTAATTTGTAAGTGTTAATTATAACAACTTTATCTTCCATATCTATTATTTTAATGCTGCAAAGATAAATAAATTATTCATTATATAAGTATGGAGCTAATAAAAATCCTCCTTCTGAATATAAATAGCCTCCTTTATCATGTTTCCAATGTCTACTATTGAGTGCAAAGGTTGCCATCTTTTTCTAAGCAGGGGTACCATGTGCTTTAAACCAAGATGCAGAATGACCTGTTCTTTTCTTTAGTGCTGTAAATTTACCTCTATTTTTTGGTTTTATGTAGATGCCTCCTTTTTTAAATAAGTTACCACCATCAGCATAATTAGGAGTATTTTGTAAGCCTCCACTTAATATAAAATCTACAAAAGAATCTAATAGTTTATTACTCTTCTTTTGTTTTTGTTCTTCTTCTTTAGGTAATTCAGGATATTCCATATATTGTTTCATAAGGTCTGCATCTGACGCTCTTAAATACCAATCAGACTATTTAGCAGGTCTAATATTAGTTTTGTTTAGTATTAAAGTTGCAGCATTTGGATTTGTTTCATTCCAAAACTTATTAAAAGCATCTGTCTAATTCTTTATATAAGGACCTCCGCTACCTCCATCTGTCCAATTATCTGGTGTTAATTTCTCTGTATCGTTTAATATATATTGAATCTATTTACTACTATCATTCAATAGACTTAGAGGCATTCTTATTGTATTAAATCCCATATAACCATTTCCTCCAATTCCTCTACTTGCTGCTCCTTTATTATCCATTTCATTATATGATGTTGCTAAGAAAGCAAGTCTCTAAGGCTCATTGTAGCCCCTTGCTATTAAAGAATCCTAAAACTATTCTAAGTCTTCAAAATTAGTTGCTCTTGCTTTTTTACCTTTGGCTTTCTAAAATTCTTGGAAGTTTACTCTGCCTTGAGGAACCACACTATCAATAATTTTTGAATTATCTTTATTTACATATCTTCTACCAATAACTTGCCCATTTTCATTATAAATAGGTTCTGGTTTTTTAACTAATCCTCCTGTCTAGAAAATATTAGGTATATATCTCCAAGGCTAACTTAAGGTATCTAATTTATATCTTTCCCTAAACTCCTAAGCATCAGGATTTCCTGAATTATACCAATCCAATTCATAATTTAATGTAGGATGACCATTTCTCTTTAAGAAAGTGTAAGTATCTGTCTTTTCATCATAAGCTACTGAAGCTAAGTGATAATCATCTATAGTCCTAAACTTCTCCATTTCATCAAAAGGGAGAGTATTATAAGCTCTTCTTAAATCATAAGAAGAAGTATCATTCTTTTGATTAGGAACTGTGAGATACCACTAATCAAACGTAGGCTTTGTATTACCTCCTAATTGAAATTGATTACCAATCAAAGGATGTTCATATACCACAGACCCTCTAAACTTATAATCATTCCAAGGCATCATTACTTTAGTGTCTCCAGTATCAGATATTCCTAATACAGGGTAATTAACATTATTCATTGTTATATTATTAGAAGGAATTATAGTATCTCTTCCTGGGTATTTCCATTGACCATAAGGAGATACTATTGGACCTCCTTGAGCATAAGTCTAAACACCATTAACTTGCAAAGGACCTACTTCAATAACAGCTTTCTTTTCAGCTTCTTTACGAGAAATTTTCCTTGGTTTAGGACTTTGGTCTTCAATAGACCCGTCCATTAAATATCTTGCCCAAGGATTAGGTTGATTCATCCAATCTAATAAGCCTTGCTGATATTCGTCATGTACTCTTTTGTATTCAGCTTGTTTCTCTGGTGTATCATGTAAATTTGAATCTTTATATTTATTATACCATTCTTTATCCTACTCAATCTCTCTTCTATTATCTTCATTATAGGAATCTTTTAATTTTTTCTTTACAAGTTCAAATTCTTTTGGTGTAATTGTAATTTTTGTATCTTCGGGAGCTGTTCTATTTAATTCTATAGGCCTATTAAACAAGTTTGAAAGATAATCACCTACTTCTCTTTGAAAATTATTATCATAAATACTAGTCCATAATTTATGGTTTTCATAAGTATCACCATATCCATAAAAACCCCCTTCATGATTTGGTAAAATATCCCAAGGGGTTACAATATACTCATATTGGTTTTGAGCTTTTCTTATAGCAGACTCGTGTTCTTTATCAACATTCATTATAGAACTTACAGGCAATGACGGTTTAACAGTCTTCTCCATATTCACAGGATAGAATGTTACATTACCTTGATTTCTACCTTCAAGAACATGAACTGTCAATGGATTGCTTTCATTATAAGTAAACCTTGGTGTTTGTCTAAATCCTTTTTGTACATAAAGATTACCTTGATTGTCTTGTACTAATCCTTCAGGAGTAAAATTATATCCTTGTGGTAGATTACCAGAGAAACTTGAATAGTTTTGGTATAAAGGTCCCATATTACCCTTATATACTCTTCTCAAATCTTCAGAAAATTTGGGATTGATTATATATTCAGGGCCTGGATGAGCAGCTTGTTCAGCTGATACAGCATCCTCAACTTGCTTGAAATAAGACTATCCTTTATGTTTTTCCCAATCCTCTGGTGTAATAACTACTTTCTCTCCATTAGCAGTATGATAATGATAGGGATTATTTGGGTCCCAATCAGGAGTAGCTATACTGCCTTCAGCAAATTTATGACTTATAGCATCATCATATAATTTAGCTATATCTTCAACAGAAGTAAGCCCTAACTTACCTCCATACTATAATACCTTAGCTTTCTCTTTTAAAGATAAATCCTTATACATAATAACCCTCCTGATATTTTACTTTATATGAAGTAGGTACATATTCTGCATACCATTCTGATGAATCATTAGCTATATTTACAACTCCTTCACCATAATGTATACAGAGCTTCTATTTATTTTGCTTCTATTTTCTCTCCATAATATTTTCTTTTAATTTGCAAAATTAGGAAAAACAATTTATTTAGAGTCCAGATAAAAGGTTAATTAATTCCTATCCTACTTTTTCATTAATAATGACTGTGATAGAAAGAAGTCTTTACTGTAATTTGTACTCCAAATATAAACCCTATGACAGATAGTATACATGCTAAAGATATTATAACCAATTTAATTGGGAATCTTATTATATACCATAGAGTTAATAGTATGTTTTTAAATGTCTGCATAATGTTTATTTTTTATTCGTTGTCAAAGGCTTCATTTGGAGTTATAGAGAATGTAACACTTATAGCACCACCATTAGATTCAAGCAATTGTCTTCTTGTTTGAATATCTCCCTTCCAGAATATCTCAGGATTAACCATAAACTTACCTCTTTCTCCTGTAAGTAAACCTAGTTTCTTTAATTGTACTATATTATTGTATATACTTTGTTTAGGCATATTAAGGAACTCTGACATTTCTTCCATTCTAGGTGCAGGTAAATATACAACACCTGTATTAAATTCTGCATTACAACACATCCATTGTAATACATTCTTTGCAGAATCACTCTTTAGTTTATAAAGAGGTGCGGTAAAATCAATAAATGTCATATAGAATTTATCTGCATCTACATTATACACATATTTCTTTTCTGTAGTAATATTACTTGTGATTTCTCCAGTTTCTGGATCTACTACTTCAGTTCTTTTTTCAAAAATCTTGTGTTTAGCCATATACCAATTATTTTTTCTCTGCAAAGATACAAATAATTTACCAAATAAAAGTATATTTTTTAGAAAATTTTATATTCTTATAATTTAAATTTAAAACAAACCTACTGTACAAAGTAGGTTTTATACTGTATACAGTAGGTTATATAATGTATACAGTAAGTTGATTTTCTATAACTGATTAATTTAGAGGAATATAGTAAGTAATTCTATATATAGTATTATCCTACTCTATTTTCCCCTTTAGTTTAAATTTAAAAATTTTATTTTTTTATTTTTTTCAAAATTTTTAGAGGTGCTCTATATTTGGGTGAGGAGGAGATAAAAAATAATTTTTTTTTTAATTTTTTGTAATTGTTTTATATTCAGGTGAGGAGGAGATAAACAACCCTACCTCCCCCTCTCGTTCCTCAAGGTGGGGTAGTACCCCCTGGGTAGCAACACACTATTTTAAATATTAAGGTAAACCTTAAAATTTTGAATAAAATGAAAGCAACATCTTCTTCTTCAAAGAAGTCCTCGACCAAGAAGGCCGAGGCAGTAGACCTCAGTTCCTACGGTATCGCCATTTCCAATGACGATTATAAACAACTTGAAGTTCCTCAGGAACTCAAAGAACTTCTCAGGGATGAGAAGTTCAAGGTGCTGTATAACAGAGAGAACGGTAACCCATTCTTGAAAGGCAACAAGGGACATCTCTTGTCCCTTTCATTTGATTCAGTTCCTGACTCAAAGAAGATATACTCCTTCCGTGAACTCCAGTTCGTAGAAAGTAGCCAAGGCTACAAATGCTGGCGCATCTTCTAAACAACAAGCTCCCTTCGGGGAGCTTCCCCTTTTCAGGGGAGCAACACACTATCTTATATGTGCTGGCGCACATAGGATGCAATTCCATTGCAGACCAAAGTTCCTATCAATATACATAGGATTGTGCACCAAAGTAATTAACTAATCAATTAATCAATCAAACTTGATGCAAGCACTCTGAAATGGGGAAACAAGTAAAAACACGCTTGATTAAAACTATGGCAGAAAACAGCCGCAACAACCACAACAACAACATCAACACCGAAGACCTCTTTGCAGAATCTGGCTTTGAAGGCCGTAACTGGAAGGTCGTCAGCACCCAAAAGGTGAGTGAATCTCCTACCTTCAAGGATAAGGTGGAGAAGGCAATTGTCCGTGATGGACACTTTACTAATGAAGATGGCGAAGAGCAAGTCATCAAGAATGTTGTCCTCATTATGATTGGGGGCAAGAGCAAGTCTTGGAAGCTCTCTCCGCTTGGTGAACAGTTCAAAGCTGGCACTAAGTTGGATGTGCAAAGCCTTGAGCTTCAGAAGATTATGGACGAAGACACTGGAGATACCTACTACAACATGAGTGCTGAGGCTCTCTAAGTCTAAAAATCATAACTAAATTGAGGTGGGAGATATTCTTATTTCTCACCTCAATTTAAATTTATAATAATCAAGACACTTCCTGAAAAGAACAATATGTCTACATGAAAAGCTAGGAATAATATGCAGAATATAATATGAGGGTTCCTATTGTCTTGATGTTATTAATTTTATAAATGTGCTAGATGCAGCAGAAGTGCGCAATTCTGTGAAATAGCCTTGTTATGTTCCTATTCTATGCAGGTTTAGGTTGAAGAAGTTGTCTGTTCTCTCTTCATAAAATAATTGACGTAAACAGAGGTAACTAATAAGTTATTTAAACATAATGAGCTAGGCCAGGCTTGGAGTAACCGATTAACAACTCCATTAATTTTTTAACTTTTAATCAAAAAACTCAATATAAAATATCCTATTGACTATTGAAGTAGAACATCCTACAGATATTGATATAGGATTTCCAAGATGTTGAGGACGCCAGTTTCTTATGTTATAGGGACAAAAAATGCTTTGCGATTAATTTAATGCAGTTAGTAAGTCGTTATCTAAAATAATAGTTTATCTGTTAGAATCAATATAAGACTAGTATTGGACACACGGCATAAGTTTTAGGCGTAAAACACAAAAATTACAGTTTATCTTGGATATATAGATAAACAATCTCCATAAACTGTAGAAGTTATACAGAGCAATACTGCTATGGAGAACGAAGAAATGCAGATTTGCATAATGGACGCATTATGTACCAGAAAGTGTTAGGTTCGCACTAATGGATTAACTGCACGGATAAAGTAACCAACCTGTAATGCCTGAAACAGGGAATAAATACCGTAGACATCCTCCATATTGGAAGTAGGATGAGAAAGCATTTTATACAGTATGACAATCGTAGTAAACTTCATAGTAAGGTAAAGTTGAGTGTCTAAACCAAAACAACATCTAAAAGGATACTGTATTTATTTATAATCGTTAGAAACAGTTTCTGACGGTTTGTGCAGCAGACAAACTTATGTTAACTACTTAGAACAAAGGTGAAAATAAAAGTATCAATGATACGGGAATAATATAGAGATAAATGTTCTAAATCTCTATAGCATAGCATAAGAAGAGTCTGTACCTCCGCATACAAACACCTTTATGGCACAAAAGCGTAGGTTATGCACTTTTAATTAGAATATTAACCTTAAAAACATATAATAATGGAAACACAAGAAAAACACTATAAAATAGAATTTGAAAACAGCAAAGGAGAAAAACAAAAATATACACTAAAGGAAATAAAATATTTAGCGTGGACTAATTTCCATAAAGTAGTAAATATTGTGATTTCTTCTCCAGATGGATACCGCCGTTTTATATGGCCAATAGACAAAATATTTATCAATGATAAATGTTTATCAAAATGTAGTGTAGTAAAATATTTATAAACCTTTAAAAACACAACAATATGACACACAGAAAACACTTCAAAAGACCGCAAGGAGAGCTTGTTGCAACAACAGCCTCTATTAAAGAAAAGCCACAAAAGTGCCAAAAGGCATTTGAGAACAGGAAAGCCTATAAAGCAAAGGAACATGTAAATGTTCCAATTACCATTACAATAAGTAACACTGTAACAAGTGAAACTTTAAGGAAACTGAAACAAATGAGGGGCTTAAGATACTTTACTACTCTTCTTTCAATTAGGAAAGAATTATCAGCTTTTGAGGCAGCAGAATATTTGTCAAGAGGCTTCAAAGTCGAAATAGTTGAGGAGTAGAAATACTCCTTAACTATTTTATATTATTAACAACAAACATAGAATTAAAATGAAAGAGAAAACATTAAACATTATAAGCTATACATTATTAGCTTTAGTTTTCATTGGAATAATTGCTTCAGTGATATATCATGTATCAAATATAGGCAATACCAAAGAAAACATACAACAACAGTCTCAATATCTACAGGAAAATGAATATTTGTTCTTTCCTGAATGGGTAGATTCAATAGAAATAGTAGACAATGATAGTTCATACTATGCAAATGTCTACTATATGGATACTCTTGTTTTGGGTACAACAGTAGAAGAAGCAGAGTCATTAATTACTCAATTGGATAATATCTACTCAACATATGCAGAAGATACATTAGAGTTAGAAGAAGCATTAGGAGCAATAACAGATAACGCTTTAATAACTAAAACGGGAGATTTCTATATCTTAGAGTTAGATTGGATTAAGAAATAGAAAATATAAGTAA
>Ga0247609_10006773_pt1 | contig 10997 bp, 10 predicted proteins | sample 172DNAGHGlowgp2_FD_193487 | JGI IMG/M metagenome (GOLD analysis project Ga0247609, IMG submission 193487) | Sheep rumen microbial communities from Palmerston North, Manawatu-Wanganui, New Zealand - 1728 DNA GHGlow gp2 | ecosystem: Host-associated > Mammals > Digestive system > Stomach > Rumen ... | reverse complement strand
AATATCTATAATAGTGTGCTCCAGTTCCAGTAACATCAGCGTGACCAGAGGCTTTTACGGTAACTCCAGCATCAACCCAAGTTGATGAAGTATATCCCGCTTCATAAGCATTTTCATAAGTCCAATCACTAAAAAAGTAACAATATGAGCCATTATTTGGCCAAGATACATCAGCTTCTGGTACTTTATAAAGATAAAGATTATAAGTGGCGCTACTTGTATAATTTATCATTGGACCAAGAGTTCGCTTATTATATCTATAAACAGCACCTTGTTTACCCTTTTCTACATAGCAGCTTACTGTATACCAGCCGTCATAAGAATAATTGTAAAACCAATCATTCGTTGAATCATAATATCTTGTTGGCAATGTTTGAGTTGCATTATCCCAGCCATCTCTAGTATAAACTAAAAAAGTGCTATCATACCTTGTTTGTGGCACATTATAATATCTATTTATTCTTTCAAAAGCAAAAAGTCTTCTAGTTAAAGTATCTCTCTGTACTAATCTTTTATGATTTGGATTATATTCAAGATTACCAAATCCAATATATTTATGTCTAATAAATCCACTTGATTCTCCATATCTGACTGGAATTACAAATTGTTGAGTTGCTTGATTTGCAACTATCCAATTATTTTCAGTCATTGAATTTTCAACAGGAGTTGTGAGATTATTAAAGATTAAAGAAACATTTTCATTATCTACTGAATTCTGTAATAATCCATCTGGCTTTTTATTTACTACTAAAAAAGTATATTCCTGGCCATCAAATGTTATATAAAAACCAGGATGTGCTATTTCAAAATTGCATTTTAATATTTGTTTAATTGTATTTGAATTGAGATATGCTGAAATTTCCTTTTCGGGAATTACAATATCAGTATTGAAATTTAATGGCTTGAATTGGTCAGTATCTCCATCATTCCAAGAATGCCAAATATCGCGTCCATTTATCAGAATACTGGCTCTATACCTCATTTCTCTACTTCTTAAGTGGTCTTTTCCATTTAATGAGGCATCAATGAACTCTGACTTAACCTTTTTATAAACCTGGGCAATTGAAATCGTTAATCCTATTTTATAAGTGCCATCAGTTTGATTAAGCGCAAAATTGAGAACTCCATCTGGTAAAGAAACTTCATAAATCATATTAATTATGAGAATGTAATCTGAGCATTTCCACCTTGGTTAGAAGGTAATTCAATTCCTGTATTAAATTTTTTAACTCCATAGAATGTTTGCTTTGAAGCTGACCCGCTTGCTCCAATTACTACTTGAAAATCAGTCGTAGTTTCTTCACTTATTGAAGAAATTAAGCCGCTCTTTTCTACTTGAACTGTTCTTGTTTTTATTTGACCTGTTGAAGAATCTATATCGCTAATAACAGTAAATGTATGATTTGTAGCAGCAGAACCATTTACTAATAATTTATTTATTGGTTGGGCTGCTTTAGTATCAGATTTTAAAAGTCCACCTGAAGATACTGATACAGTATGTTTATATAAATAATTATCACTTTCAAAAGATGTATAATAAAAATCAGTGTCTCCATTTACCCCAGTATCATCTTTCTTAAAATTATTAGATATTTTTAATGTTATTATTTTATTTGTTGAATCAACTTCAGCTGATGAAAAATCAGGCGATACTGGCTCCTTATAATCTGGTGAAATTTGGGCGCCATAAAAATCGGGATTTCCATTATCATCATAAGCATAAATATTATTTTTTCTTCTTGCTCTTTCAGGCGAATTTGCAGGAGCCTCTGTTATAACTTGGAAACTAGAATTTTCATCATAATGCTGAGTTCCATTAATTTTTGGTTTATGAAACTGAATATTCTTTTCAAGATTTTCACCAGTTATCAAATATTTCTTTAATTCATAATTAGCTGAATTCTCTATTCCAGCGGTTGATACTCTTTCATCTTCATCTTGAGCATTTTTAGTAAATCTATAGAATATTACATTTGTATGATTTGCATCTTCATAATTTACATCTGACTCAGGAATTATTCTATCATTAGGAATAAAATTCGCATAAATATGCTGGGCGAGGGCTTGAAATGTTTTTGATACCTGAGCAAAATTAACTAAAGAATATTCCCCATAAGGAAAAGTATTAACGATATCAGTAGGATTTGCTCCCGAGGTATGAGCCTTTTCAATTGTGAGGCCTTCATTTTTTGGTAATGCATTATTTAATGCTGTATATAAACTATTACTTCCAAAGTTTGCCATTTTTTATTCCTTTCTTAAATTAGTAATGTATTTTATTATGAGAAAAAACTAATATAGAATCAGTAAATGCAGGAGCTTTATTTGCATTTCCATTTGAATCATAGAAAATCATCTTTGTCAAAATATTTGCTCTATTTACTAATCTATAGACAGCATCTTCAACACCATTAAATTTATAGATTTTATTATTTGCCCAGTTTTCATTTGTTCTGGTATCTTCTGTACCCCAACAATCAGTTTCAAATCCATTATTCTGTGGGTCAGCTTCTTCATCATAAGAATAATATCGAGCAACTTGGTCTATAAGATGATAATTTTTCTCGTGAACATAATCTGCCGTTCCATTATTTGAATCTGCCTCTCTTGATAATTCTGAATCTGCAGTTCTGTCTGGCTCATATTGAGTTGGAGTATTTCCGTTTTTATCATTTTTTGTAGGAACTGTTCCTAAAATGAGTTTTTCTACAAAGTCAAAATAACTTAAAGAAGATTCATCATATTCAAATCCTGGTTCTTCTGATGGGTTAGCTGTTCCGAAAATCTCAAAAGCAAGAGCTCTTACCATTCGGTTTAAACCGAATTGAATAGAATTAGAATTTACGTGAGTATCTTCTCTATCAATATTAGAATCATCGTGGTTTGAGAGAGAAAGCTTAGATGATGTAATACCGAATGTTGCAGCTTCCAAATCAAGAAGTCTTTGTTGAGTTTCTTTAAGAGCTTTTAATACAATTCCCATTGCATTTGTATTATCAACTCCTTTCTCATTTGTATCAGTTAATAATCTGATAAATTTCTTAATTTCTTCTTTTTCATCATTTGTATATGAGAAAGTATTCGCGGTATTATCTTCAAATCCATTTAAGTTTCTTATTCCAAAATCTCTATCTGTTGCATCAGTTCTTTCATTTAATCTATCAACGATAACACCAATTTTCTGTTTATCCGTAACTGGGTCAGTCTTATAATTCCAAAGAGCCAAGGGAGTTTCATAAATGGCTCTCATTGCTTCACCTAAATTATCAAAATGACTCTTTCCCTGAGTTTGCGTTGCATCTTCGGCACCTACCTCTGAAGCGAAGATATTATTTTTTATATCTATATTTTCAAGGTTTGAAGTGAATTTATCTTCATCATAAACTCTTTTAAGATTTGCTTTAGATGGAGTTTGAGTATTAGCAATTATCGTAACAGCTGAATCTGCTTCTCCCGATAGTCCAATTGTATGATTATTTAAATCATAATCTGCTTTAATGAATTTTCCAGTAGATGCTGATTTAATAATTCTTTCAGCTGTTGTTTCATTATTTTCTACAACATATTCTTGAACTTTTGGAGAAACTAAGTCTACTCTTAATTCTGAATTATTAAATCTCTTTACAATAATCTTACAATCAAATTTATTATTACAAACAATTGGACCACTATTTTTTCCCGATTCAATAGATAATCCAAATCCATCAGCGATGTCCATTATAAGATATGTATGATTATTTGATTGCTCAACTCTCCAAACATATCCATAACTTCTTACAGTATCAAAATGGAAGAATCCTGGTTTAACTTCAACCCATTTATTATAGAAAATATAATCAGCAAAACTTGCATCAGAAGATTTTACATATAAATGAATATCTAAAGATTCTTGTAATTCATCAAGAGTTCCAAAATTTCCATAATTTGAAACTTCTGTTATATCTAATCTATCACTAATTCTAGCTAAATCACTTCCAGTATTCTGTTCTGATGCTAAAATTGAGAAATCAGCAGCCGGACCGACTGAAGTAAATGTTTTCAATAAGAATAAATCGTCCAGCATTCTTACTTCAGGTCTATTAATATCAACATAGAAAATATGTTTACTATCTTCCGTATCTCCTAAGTAAGTCATAATTGGACAAGTATATCCATTAATGTCATTCTCTAAATATGGAACTAAAGAAACAGAGCCATCTCTTTCAAGATATAATTGACTTCCTTTAGTCAAATCATCAATATTATTCCATTGCTTTATAGTTCCATCATTATTATACTCTTTAGTTTCTGGCATTGCATCAAGATAGATTTTTCCATTTCTGATTAATTCTATCTGTTTTCCACCAATATCAGATTCAAATTGTGGGGTAACTTCTCCAATATATAATCCAGCAACTTCTCGTCTATTTTCATCATCAATATCAGCTGGGACAACTCTTCCATCTGAATTCCAAGCGAATACACAAATATTCTTATTTCCAAAATCAGAAGTATTAAGATGCCAAGTGCCTACATCTGCTGTTCTTTCTACAAATCTTGCTGTATCAGTTTCAATTTTATTATGATTCTTAATATTTACAGATAAATCAATATAATCTGTAGCATTTGAAAGAGTTCCTGTTATATTTGTAATTTCACCAAGTTCAACAATTCTCCAAGAAGATTCAATAATTCTTTCAAGATTATTTGTAAACTTTCCATATTTATTTAAATAAATCTTCTGTCCAATTGTGTATTGAATACCAGAAGAAGATGCTGCTTCAAAGCAATCATCAAAATCTGATTTTATAAATCTTAATATTCCTTTCTGAATTATATGAGTAGTATATCCGTCATTATCTGCAGTATCTGATAAAGTAGCATTTTCATCATTTATAGTATCAGCTCTTGAGGTATCATCTTCAAGAGTAATACCAAAACAGGTATCAATATCTTTATCTGTTATATCAGTATATTTTCCATTAGATGTAATCGCTCTTCCAAAATAAAGAGAAGATTCATCAACTTTTATTTTTGCCTCAGGTATAACCCATTCTTCATCACAGACATTATTTCCATATCTCCAATGTCCTTGTGAACTTACGAAAAATATACCTTCAGGTATTTTATTTGTATGAGCCATTATATATTACTCCTTAATTTATCTAGTTGTTTGAACAATTTGTGTTCTTGGTTTTTCAAAAATATATCTCCAAGTTCCATCAGCAGCAAGGAATACTTGAGAAGTATCAATCTTATTTTGTTCAGCGAAATTGATTCTTCTTCTACTGAAATTCTTTCTTAAAGTATATTGAGTTGCAAATTTGATATTATCATCAAATTGCAAGAAGCCACCAGTTTCTTTATTTTGTATGAATTGAGTATTATCAGAAAACTCTCCATCATAATCTTTATGTAATTGATATAAACCAGATTTTGCTTCATTTGAATATGAATTATCACTCGTAGAATCAGCATATCTGAATGATACTTTACTGTTAATAACAGTATTCTTCTTCAACCAAATTGCCAATGTATCAATATTATATCTATTACCTTTTACTAATGCTTCTAATTCTCTTAATGAATATGGGCTAGGTCTAGGTCCAAATAAATGCTTTTTCCAAGTCACAGTATCTCTATCGGTTGGCTCACTATCTGATGGAGCCTCACCATAAGATACATTTAAATCTTCATATTCTTCACGTTCATTATTAGTTATATATGTTGGTAATTCATTATATGGCTTGCCTAAATAGAAGAATGGTTTTCTTGATGAATCATAATCTATATTTTTACGAGAAATATCAGTATCATCTCCAGTAATAACTTTTCTCAAAGTATTATTTAAATTTATAATAGATGAGAAAATCTTATAGCTAATTGTATTATTATGATTTATAAAATCAGAAACTTCAGTTTGTCTATAATCACCTTCTGAAGTGTAATATCCCATTCTAAATTTTAATGGGTCACCAACAAATGTTCTACCATCTTCATAGAATGTATCTTCGCCATTTTCTCCATAATTATTAAAGAGTTTGAATAGCCAGCCATTTTTTATGTTATCATAAGATATAATATGATTTTTTTGTAATTTATATTCATTAGTACCAAAAGGTAAAGCTATATCTTTTTCTGTTGATATATCATTTCTACCACAAACAAATTCTTTATATGCAGTCCAAAGTTCATCAATAGTTGGAGAGAAAATTCTTCCATCTGCATAAATATTTCCGTGTTTCTTTATGAAAGTTGGTAATCTTCCTTTTGTAAAGAATGAAGAATACTTATAATGAGCATCACCAGTAAGATAATCTGGCTCTTCCATAAATTCAGTATTCCAATAAATAAATGGACAATAAGCATTTTCTGCATAACTCTGATTATCTTCTTCAAGTCTAGTTAATGAAGATGGGATAGGAATACCAGCTATATCATATTTATTAAACCAATTATCACTATTTTTAATTAATTCATAAAAACTCTCGTCAAAATCAGTATTAGTATCATAGCCATCAGCATCTTTTACTTTTTCAGGTCTAATAAAATCTAATATTGGTGCAGTTTGAGAAATATATGGTAGAGTATCTATCCAATTGTGGTTATTATCAATAAGATTTGTACCCGGTTCATTTTCATCAGCAGATGGGATTAATTCGTCTGCTCCAACAAATTCATTATATTCATTGAAATCACCAGTTTCTGAAACTATTAAATCTCTATGAACAACTCTTGAATCTTTATTTAAATTTTGATTATATGAATTAGGTTTTACATAATCAGCAAAGAATGGAGCTCTTATCCATACATAGGTTTTTTCAAGAATTTCTTTATATGCTTTAATATCTTCTACTGAAGTAAAAATACCAGCATAAGAATTTTTATCAGAAATCGGCTGATTGGCCCTTGTAAATTGAACATTATCATTTTCACTTATTGCTCTAACAATAAGCATCTTTCCATAAGATGAAAGTGGGTCAATACATATATAATTATATGCTTCGAGGTTTTCATCAATTTCATTATCTTTGGTAAATTGAGTATTCTTTCCTTTTAACCAAATATCAAAACCAATTTCTCTTAATTGGTTTGGATTTAAAGTTTCATCATAAGGTCCAACTTTTGGTGGCTGAAAAATCTGGCAATATGTAGGCTCGATATATGGCTGTCTAACTTTAGGATTCCAACCCCAAGCATTATTCATTGATAATGAGTTAATAGTAAATGTTCTTAAATTTTTATAAGGTATTACTGCATTTTTATCAAATTTTAAAAATGTTTTATTATTTATTTCTTTTTCTTCAGCTCTTGAAGATGGAGAATAGAAAGGTATAGCAATATCAATACCGAATGTTCCATAAAGCCATTCATTTGTATGCTTTTCAAACTCAGTATCAAATAAGATTCCGCTATCTCCCTGTGGCCTTATATCACTTTGAATGTTGATTGTTTCACTCTGAGTAGAAGTTGATTGATATAATTTTTTATTAAAACAAATTAAGTCGTGTTCAAGATGGCATCCAACATCTGGTGATAAAGGATTACCATCAGTATCAGTTGAACCTTCAATATATTGGTCAAACCAAGCATATCCGTCCTTATCAAACATTAAATCCCATACTGAAACTAATGATGTTACTGAATTACTTGGATATGATTCAAACGAATGTTTCCATTCTCTATTAATTAACATTATAAACCTCTAATAATTAGTTAAAAATTAGAGGTTGCTGATTAAGATTCCTTGTATTGCTCAATTACCTTTTTTATATAATTCTCATTAAAATAATCAGAAAGGCAATCAAAACTTCCATTTTTTACATTTTTATAGATTTCTTTAAAAGAATCTGAAAGCTCTAGATAATGGCCAATATTTACCTGAGCTTGGCCATTTTTATCAATAACATTTCCTTTATTTTCAAGAAACAAATTTCCAATATAAGGTATTGTTATCTTATCTTCTTCAGCACCTTCAGCGATTTTTAAAGCTATTGTAAATATTGTATATTCCCAAACTCTATTAACCAAATCATTTGGAACTAAGAATGTATTTGAAATGCTTTGAAGCATCTTCTTTGTATCTGAATCAACATTAAAAAGTTTCTTTTGCATATAAATAAATTAACTTTATTCATCAAAAGTTTGTTGCCAGATATGATTCATTTTTGGAATAGGCGGGCCTAATTCTATAGATTCATCAATAACGAAATTAGATTGCTTATTTCTTCTGTCAAAAACTTTACATTTTCGACAAGTATTTATATATTTCTGAGCATTATTTTTACAGCAATCACAACTTTGTCTGATTTTAGTAGTTTGTGGATATTGTATTTTTCCAAATTCGATTGGCTTAAGAATATCAGTAAAATTACTCCACTCAGCTGAAATTGTAATTTTACTATTAACAAGCCAAGGAATGGTTGAATTCCAAATATTAGCTTTTTCTAATTTTTCTTGGAGTTCTTTCGCTTCTTTTTCTTTTATTTTCTTTATTGAATTTTCAGCATCATCAAAATCAAATTCAAAAGAAGAATTCATTATTCAGCCTCTGAAAGTAAATCTTTAAATTCAGTGACACCAAATACCACATTTTTATCTGAATAAAAACTTTTAAGAAGCTGGAGTTTCTGAAAAGATGCCAATTCATTAACAATTTCAGAACTTGGAACAGTTTTATTATTTTTTGTATTCTTTATCATATCCTGTAATTTCTGAAATTCTACTCTGAATTCTTCAGCAATCCATTCCTTCGTTTCTTTCATATTAAAAGATGTCAAGAATCTGTCTGATAGAAAATCAGAAAGCATTCCAAAATCAAGATTTGTAATTGAATTCTGTGCAGGAACTTTAAGAATTTTATCAACTGTTTCTATTGCATCACTCATATTTAAATCCTTTTAAAATTCAGAGTATTCAACGATATGCCTATGGGTATCGCCTGAAAATCCCCAACCAAAAGAACCACGATATTTAAAATCATCATAGTGTATTGAGCCATCTTCAAATTTTACCCAATAACGACCTTTCTTAATTGTGAAAAAGGCTTCTTTTGTCCAAGGTTTCCAATTATATTTAATTTCCATATTTATAATATAATGATTTTATCTAAAAAAGTATTATCTTTCATCAAAATATATTCTTAATAACTCAACGACAAGTGAGATGAAGACACCAATAAAGACATAGGTTATTTTTTCCATTTGGAATATAGTCTAAAAAAGTGAAAATGTTACATTTTCTGTTCGCTCTTTATCCCTATCTCTTAATCTTTGGGCAAATTCAGAAGCAGCAACCCAGTCGATTACTTCAATTTTTTCTGCATAATTTTTCCAGTATCTAGCTTGTAGAAACTCTTCTTTGATTCTTTCATTAACTACCCAAATCTTTTCTAAAGCTGCTCCATTAAAAGTTGATTCACATATTCTAGGTGGGTGTGGAGTTAAACAGATAACATTTTTCAGAAAAATACAGCCTTCAAATGCCTGATTTCCTATCTTCTTCAATTTTGGACTTAGGGTTACTGAAAGGAGTCCAGTCGATTCAAAAGAGTGATGCTCTATATTTTCTACATTTGCCAAATCTATTTCTTTTAAGTCCAAGCAACCAGAAAAGGCTGATTCTTTAATGATTTTTAAATTTGGTCCAAATGTGATTTTCTTTAATCCCGAATATTGAAAGGCTCGTTCTCCAATAGAAGAAATATGTTCAAAATTTATATTCTTCAACTTAGAACAAAATGAGAACGCATCATTTGAAATTATTTGTGGATTTCCAACTACAGATTCAAGAGAAATATCTCCGTGGAAGGCATTTTCCCCGATAATTTCAGTTTCGGGAGAAAGTATAGCCATTGATAGAAAAGTATTACCTTCCATCAAATTCGGTACGATAATATTCATTTCTGAAAAATTACCAATAAATGGCTTAGAATACCTTGAGGCTTTTAAAAGGCTCTTTTTTGTATTATCTATATTTATGTTTTTCATTACCTGAATAATTATAAATATTAACTAATTGAAGAGTCGTAAGATGCTTAATCTTTAGTTAAGCGCCGAGTTCACTAATATCTATTGATTTTTCAGAAAACTCTAAAGGTATACCATTTTTGCCCATTTCATAAATTTCTTCTAATAAATATGGTAAATTGGTCAATGATTCTTCAAGTACTTTTTGAGCCTTTATTTCATCTTTTTTATTATAAAATGAATACTGTTTTATTTCAACATTTTCATCATCTAAAAGATAAAGTGAAGTCATTTTCTCGCCTTCATTATTGTAGAATCTGATTGTTTTCAATTTCATTTTTATACCTCCACCACCGAGTTTCAATTACTCCAGTGATTATTTTTTCAGTTCCATAATCCATTACTATGGTTACGAGTTTTTCATATATTAGAAAAGTAAAATATGCTGATTTTCTTCCCTTATTATCTATCTTTTTATAAGGCTTGATTTCTGAGCATTTTCTTAAAATATAATCAAGAATCTTATCATCTGCTTCAATTTGAGTATTTTTATAAAGATTATATTTAAAGTTTTTATCAAAATACATTTTAAGCCAGCCTTACAATCCAAACATACTTGTATCAAAAGGAGATGGAATAGGTGCATTTTGGTCTTTATAAATTGGCCATAATAAATTACTGAATGGACCTTCCAATGAATAAGATACTGCTTGATATGAATCGTCTCCTGAGCCTTCATAATATGGAACAATTTTCAAGTTATTTTGATGGAGTCTCCATAAAGGAATATTACCTTTAAGAATAACTCTCCAAAAGTCCATTGTTGCTCTTGCAGCACAGAATTCATCTAATACAGTAGCTTGTGGGTCAGTCTCAAATTCAATTAACTTATCAATATTTACTCCTTCTGATTTTCCAAAGTAAATAAATGGATATTCTTCAGCACCAGGGTCGAATTCATAATAAGGTACATTATAATCATATTGACTCTTATTATTTTCATTAATTTCAACTGATTGAATAAGATTATACATTTTATCAACTTTTGAA
>Ga0247609_10006772_pt1 | contig 10997 bp, 8 predicted proteins | sample 172DNAGHGlowgp2_FD_193487 | JGI IMG/M metagenome (GOLD analysis project Ga0247609, IMG submission 193487) | Sheep rumen microbial communities from Palmerston North, Manawatu-Wanganui, New Zealand - 1728 DNA GHGlow gp2 | ecosystem: Host-associated > Mammals > Digestive system > Stomach > Rumen ... | reverse complement strand
AGTTTGTTTCTTTGAATTATTTACAGATAATTTACCGGAAAGTAAAAATAAACAAAACCAATTTGTTGAAAAAACAATACAACCAATAGTAAGAGATATTGCATTTATAGTTGATAAATCAACAACGGCAGATAAAATAATAAATGCATATAAAGATGAAATTATAACAAATATCAATGTTATAGATGTTTTTGAATTAAAAATTGCAGATAAAAAATCTATTGCTTTAAGATACACATTTGAGCCAAAGGAAAATATAACAATAGAACAAATAAATGAAATAATGAATAAAATTATTAAAGCAGTAAAAGAAAAAGCAAATGGTGAAGTTAGAGATGGTAAATAATACGCAAAAATTGCTTAATCTAAAACAATTTAATATTTTAAACATTATTTTTTAATAGAAATTCTATTACAAATTATTTTTGGCATTTCTTCAAGTTGTAAATTTTTTAATAACAAATCACAAATATGAGGACAAAATGGTTTTAAAGCATCCACCAAACTAATAATTTTTGGTATAAAACTTGATAAAATTTCAAATGCTTTTTGTTTATCTTCTTCGTTTCCTTTCATCAAAACCCAAGGTTGCAAATCATTAAATTCTTGATTTAATTGTGTGCTTTCAAAAAAAATCTTTTGTAAAATTGCAACAAAATCAATATTTTTTATTTCTTGTTCAAAATTTTTCTTTTCAAAAGTTTTATTTATATCATTGCATTTTTCAGCAAAATTTTTAACTAACATACTTGAAACCCTTTGCATTAAATTCCCAAGATTATTTACAAGATGAGCATTTACCATTTCAATTAAACGACTTCTTGAATAATCGCCGTCATTTCCAAAAATAGTTGAATATATTAAGAAAAATCTAAAATAATCTATTGCAATTTCTTTTTCCACACCTAAACTTTCAAGCCATTCAATTTCATCATATGGAGATACAACATTGCCAAGAGATTTTGACATTTTTTCCCCATCTTTAACCCACCATCCGTGAGCAAAAATTTGCTTTGGAGATACTTTTTTTAACTCTTCAATATCAATTTTTTCATCAACTTTATGATATAAAGCATAAATTAAACTTTCCCAATATATTGCATGAAATCTAATAATTTCTTTTCCCATTATATGAACAACAAAACCATTGTTCCAATATTTGTTAAATTCATCAGTATTATCTCCACCAAGTGCAGAAAAATAATTAAATAATGCATCTATCCAGACATATATTGTATGATTTTTATCAGTTGGAACATCAACACCCCAATCAAAACTTGTTTTACATCTTGAAACACATAAATCATTCAATGTATTCTCTTTTTTATCTAAAAATGACAAAACTTCATTTAAAGAACCTTTTGGATAAATTATATTATTGTTTTTATACATCTCATATAATGCATCTTGAAATAAAGAAAGTTTAAAAAAATAACATTCTTCTTCTTGTTTTTTAACTTCCGCTCCCGTTGGTGCTTTTCCATCTACAAGCTCACTTTCTGTATAAAAACATTCATCTCTTACAGAATACCAACCTTCATATTTTCCTTTATAAATCCATCCATTTTGTTCCAATCTTTTCCAAACATCTTTAACAAAATCTACATGTTTTTTATCCGTTGTTCTTATAAAACTATCACCATTGTTAAAATTATTTTGAGATTGTATTAAATCAAAATCAATAATCATTTGTTTAAATTTATTTGAAACTATATCACAAAATTCTTTTGGAGATATTCCTTGTTTAATTGCGCTTTGCTGAACTTTTTGTCCGTGTTCGTCTGTCCCTGTTAAATATCTAACATCACAATTTAAAGATTGATATAAACGAATTAAGATATCGCAAGATAAAGTTGTATAAAAATGACCTATATGAGGTTCTCCATTTACATAATAAATTGGAGTTGTAATATATATATTTTTATTCACAAAAAAACATTTAATAAATAAACAAGTATTTATAAAATTCAATATTGATTTTAAAAAATAAACTTTAAAGAAAAACCATGAAAAATTTTTTAGACATTAAAGACATAGAAAAAAAAGATTTAATAAATATTTTTTTATTAGCAGAAGAAATAAAAAATTATAGAAAAAATCCTGAAAAATATAAAGAAACTCCAAGTTTTGTAAATGCATTAAAAAATAAAAATATAATTGTGATATTTGAAAAATCATCAACAAGAACAAGAGTTTCTTTTGAATTTGGAATAAAAGAATTAGGCGGAAATTGTTGTATTTTAAATTCTCAAACAAGTCATTTGTCAAAAAGTGAATCAATAGAAGATACCGCAAGAGTTTTAGATCAAATGGTTGATTGTATTGTTATTAGAACTTTTGGACACGATAGAATGTTAAAACTTGCTGAAAATTGCAAAAATGCTTGTGTAATAAATGCACTTACAGATCAAAGCCATCCTTGTCAAATAATGGCAGATTTATTAACTTTTTTAGAAAATAAACATCCTGAATTTTTAAATTATAATGAAGAAAAAATGTATGAAATTTTAAAAAATATAAATATTGCTTGGTATGGTGATGTAAATAATATGTTAAATTCTTGGATTGAAGCAAGTGAGAAATTTGGTTTTAAAATAAATATTTGTTGCCCTGAACAATTAAAAAATAAAATTCCAAATAATAAAAATTGCATTTTTTTTAAAGATAAAATAGAATGTGCAAAAAATTGCGATATTATTACAACAGACACATGGGTTTCAATGGGAGATGGAGACAAAGATTTACAAATGTTTAAACAAGCAAATTTAAATGTTGATATGGAAACAATGAAAAATGCAAAACAAGATGCAATATTTTTACATTGTCTTCCAGCATATAGAGGATATGAAGTTGATGCAGAAGTTATAGATAATGAAAAATATTCAAATATTGTTTTTCATGAAGCAGGAAATAGATTACATATACAAAAAGCAATTTTATTATATTGTTTTGATAAATTATATTGTTAAAAAAATAATAAATTGATGTAAAAAAAAGCATCCATTTAAAAAAAATATTATAATAAACTAAAAAAAATATTTAATAAAAACTTGATTATTATAATGTTTTATTTCTTATAACTTTGTTTTTTATTAAATGTTGAGTTTGTTTATTTTATTTAAACATTTTTATCGTCGTGCTTTTGCACGTATATAATTTTTACGTTTGATATTTTCGTTTAAAAATATCGCTCAATTTTTCTTTTTTTTAAAAAAAATTTTTTATGAAAAATAAATTAAAAAATGTTTATATTTATATTGAAAATAACAAACCAATAAAGACAAAAACTTGCTTTAATAAAGATATTTTAACTTTTGGTCAATTGGTTTTTACAACATCAATGGTTGGATATCAAGAAACAATAACAGATCCATCTTATGCAAATCAAATTATTATAATGTCTTATCCAATGATAGGAAATTACGGTGTAAATAATTCATTTAATCAATCTGGAAAAATATATGCAAGCGCAATGATTGTAAATGAAATAGATGAAAATTGTGATTTTGCAAAATTTGTAAATAAAAACAACATTCCTTTAATAAAAGAAGTTGATACAAGAAATTTAATAAATATCGCAAAGCAATCAAATTATCCAAATTGTGTAATATCAACAAAGAAGCAAACAAAAAGTAATTTAATAAAATTTTTTAACAAAGTAAATACAAATTTAGCAGATAAAATATCCGTTAAAACACATATAAATATAGATGGTAAAAAACAAAATGGTAAAAAAATAGCAGTTGTTGATTTTGGTGTTAAAACTGGAATAATAGATAATCTAAAACAATATTTTCAAACAATAACTATATGTCCTTTTGATACAAAAATTGACTATTTATTAGATAATAATTTTGATTGTGTTTTATTTTCAAATGGTTCTGGTGATCCTGCAAAATTAACAAATGTAATACAAAATATACAAGACATGATTGGAAAGATAAACATTTTCGGTATTTGTCTTGGCCATCAACTTATATCAATATCTCTTGGATGTAAAACAAAAAAAATGGACAATGCACATCGTGGTTCAAATCATCCAGTGATAAATTTACAAAATGGTAAAATTATAATAACATCTCAAAATCATGGATATGTTGTTGACAATAAAAACATTCCAAATGATGTAGAAATTACATATAAAAGTGCCTGTGATAATACTATTGAAGGCATAAAATCAAAAAAATACAATATACAATCCGTCCAGTTTCATCCAGAAGGTTGCGCTGGACCAGAAGATGCTAATATAATTTTTAAAGAATGGTTTAATAATTAAAACATATGAATAAAAATAAAGATAATAATAAAAAAATAAAAAATATTTTAATAATAGGCTCAGGACCAATAATAATAGGCCAAGCAAGTGAATTTGATTATTCAGGGACACAAGCAATTATTGCACTAAAAGAAGAAGGTTTTAATGTATCTTTGATAAACAATAATCCAGCAACAATAATGACCGATAATAACATTGCCGACAATATACATATTTTACCGATAAATTGTGAAAATATTGAAAAAATTATTCAAGAAGACAAAATAGATGCAATTTTACCAAATTGTGGCGGACAAACGGCTTTAAACACAGCCATTGAATTACATAAAAAAGGTATTTTAAAAAAGTATAACATAGAACTTTTAGGAATTAACTTAAAAACAATAGAATACTCGGAAGATAGGCTATTATTTAAAAAGAAAATGACGGAAATAAATGAGCCAGTTTGTAATAGTATTATTATAAATTGTAAAAATAAAACACAATTAAATAAATGCATACAAGAAGCAATAGAATTTAGCAAGATAAATAGTTTTCCAATAGTGATAAGACCATCTTTTACACTTGGCGGAACTGGTGGAGGAATTGCATATAATCAAAAACAACTTGAAGAATTAGTAAAATATGGTTTAGAACTTAGCCCAATAAACGAAATATTATTGGAACAATCAATATATGGTTGGAAAGAAATTGAATATGAAATAATAAGAGACGCAAATGATACTTGTATATGTGTTTGTAATATGGAAAATTTTGATCCAGTTGGAATACATACAGGTGATAGCATAGTTGTTGCGCCAACTCAAACATTAAACGATAAACAAGTTCAAATGTTAAGAAGTTCAGCCATAAAAATAGTAAGATCTCTTGACATAAAAGGTGCTTGTAATGTCCAATTTGGATTACACCCAACAACAAATGAATATGTTGTAATTGAAGTAAATCCAAGAGTAAGTAGATCTTCGGCATTAGCATCAAAAGCAACTTCATATCCAATAGCAAGAATTACAGCAAAAATTTCAGTTGGAAAATTATTAAATGAAATACAAAATGAAAATTCAAAAATATCTGCTTGTTTAGAACCAGCTGTCGATTATATAGTTTGCAAAGTTCCAGAATTTCCATTTAATAAATTTTATAAAGTTTCCCACAATCTTGGAACACAAATGAAATCAACAGGCGAATATATGGGTATAGGATTAACATTTGAGGAGGCGTTTTTAAAATGTTTTAATCATAAAGATTTGATAAAAAACATAAAAAAACAATTATATAAAACAAATAATGAACTATTAAAAAATATAAAAATTGCAACAGATGAAAGAATTTATCAAATATTATCTTTGATTTATAAAAAAGAAAATATTGATAAAATTTCAAAAATCACTTCCATAAATAAATGGTTTTTGTTAAGATTGCAAAAACTAATTGATAAAAAAACAATAATAAAAAAATATAAATGTAATGGTTTTAGAGTTATAGATGGAACTGCAAATGAATTTACTGCAAAAACTAATTATATTTTTTCAACAAGTTATTATAAAACAAATGAATTAAAACCATTAAATAAAATAAATAAAAATAAAAAAACAATAATAGTTGTTGGGTCGTCGGCAATTAAAATAGGACAAGGAATTGAATTTGATTATTCTTGCGTCCATGCTGTTAAATCTTTAAAAAAACAAGGATACAACGTTGTTGTTGTTAATAATAATCCAGAAACAGTTTCAACAGATTATAGTTTAGCCGATAGATTATATTTTGAACCAATAGATGCAGATATAATAAAAAAAATATATAAATTTGAAAAAGCAATAGGTGTTGTTATACAATTTGGAGGTCAAACCTCTTTAAATATAGCAAAAGAACTTAAAAAAGATAGAATTAAAATTTTTGGGACAAAAATTAAAAATATAGATAAAAGTGAAGATAGGAAAAAGTTTTATAAAATAACTAAAAAATTAAAAATTAAACAACCAAAAAGTATTTATTGCAGTGTCAAACAAGTTGACAGAAAAATTAAAAAAATAAACTTTCCTGTAATAGTTAGACCTTCATATGTTATAGGTGGAAGCAGGATGAAAATATGTAAAAACATTAAACAATTAAACGATTACATATATAAATTTAACAAAAACGAAAAAATATTTATAGATGAATTTATAGAAGGGAAAGAAGCAGAAATTGATATGGTTGCAGATAAATATGGCAATGTTTTTATTCCTTTAATAGCGGAACATATAGAACCAGCAGGCATTCATTCAGGAGATAGCAATGTTTTGTATCCTTCAAGAACACTAACAAACGAACAAAAAAAAATAATGATAAACTATGCAACTTTTATAGCAAAAAAACTAAAAGTAATTGGTTTAATGAATATACAATTTGTTGTAAAAGATAACAACATTTATGTAATAGAGGCAAATTTAAGATCATCAAGAACAATACCAACTATAAATAAAGTATGTGATATTGACTTAGTTGATATAGCGATAAATGCAATTCTTGGAAAAAAAATTGTAATTCCAAAATTTAAAGTAAAAAAAGCAAGAAAAGAGCCGATATTTTCAAATTATAAAATAACAAAAGACAAAGTTGAACTTGGTGTTGAAATGAAATCAACGGGTGAAATATTATGGTTTGACGAATAAAAAATTATTTATTTTTGCTTATATTGTTTTTATCTTTTATAACTAACACTACCCCACCGTGTTTTGTTCTAATTTTAACAGCATTATCAAATAATTCCATAGATTCTTTTGACAAATCTTGAAGTAATTTTTCATCAACAATCCAAATAATTTCAGGACAAGCAATACAATACGATAAAACATAAAGTTTTTTTTGTTCTTCTGTAAGATTTTTTAATTTTTCATTTTCAAGTTCTTTTAATCCAAACGAAGATAAAGATGCTTGCGATAAATCAAAACCTGTAAATAGCAACGAAACAACCTTTATATTATCTAATAAAGATAAATTTTCATTCAAATATGCATAATCAAAAGATAAAATTAAACAATTTTGTTGAAGATATCTTCTTGCAATTCTGTCATTTTTAATTGATAAATTATTTATTAAAATATCTTTATTAAAATCTTTTTTATTTATTTTTTTTAAACTTGAAACTATCAAAGAAAAATCGTGAAAACTTATATTTTCTTTTAAAGTTAAATCATATCTCTTTGCTTCGTTTATTACAGCATTATTTTCAAAAAATCCTTTAATTTCAATGATTATTTCAGCAACATTATCACTTTTATAATTATTATTTATCTCATTTTCTTTGTTATTATTTGTGTACATAAAATCTTACATCGCCCTTTTCTCTTTTACAAATTTCATTAAAACATTTTAATCCATCAAAAAAACCCATTACAATATTATCAACTTTTCCTTCATATTCGCAACAATCACCAACTGCAAAAATATTTTTAACATTTGTTTCGTTGCAAGAACTATCAACTTGTATAACTTGTTTATTAAAATTTATTCCAATATTTTTATAAATTTCTATTTCAGGTTGTATAGTTTTTAAACCATAAAACGGCATTAAATAATCACATTTTATGTTTTCAATGGTTTTGTCATTCATATTAACTATATCAATTGATGACAAAATTGAATTATCGCCGTTCAATTTTGATATAGAATAAGGTATTTTTAATTTAATCTTTGGTGAATTACATAATTCTTTAAATCTTAAAATTTGTGGATTTTCTTGGCAATCAATATCTCTCCTATGAATAATTGTTATTGTTTTACAAATATCATATAGTTCACAAACCCAGTCAATAACACTATGTCCTCCACCGGCAATAACTATATCTTTATCTTTAAAAACATCTTTATGTGCAACGCTATATAGCAATGTATGATTTTCAAATTTTTCAGCATCAGGTAATGGTATTTTATTTGGTTCCATTTTTCCTTTTCCATATGCAAAAACAATATATTTGCAACAAAAATTAAATTTCTCTTCTGTTTTCATATTTTGAATTTCCAACAAAAACTTTTCATCTTCTTGTTTTTTTATTGCAACGATATGAGAATTTAAAAACATATTAAAATTTTTATGATTTAAATTTTTATCACATAGTTCTTTTACAATATCTTTGCTTTTTATTTTATCGGTTAATGGTATATTATAAACATTTTTTTCTCCATATAAATTTAATTGCCCTCCAAATTTATCACCGTTTTCTATCAATAAAACTGTATGATCGTTTGACAAAAATTTTGAAGAAATAAAAAGTCCAGAAACACCGCCTCCTACAATACAAACATCGATATTTTTAATATTTTCCATTACTAAAAATGTAAAAAACAAAAAATAAATATCAATAAATAATGTATTAACTATTTATTTAATTGACATTTTTTAAAAACTATTTTTTCAATTTTTTATTCTCTTGTGTATTTTCTTTTTTATTTTCTTCGTATTTTCCCATTATTGCATCTTTAAAAATACGAACAATATTTTTATCGTTTAGTCTTACAAAAATATAATCTTTTTCATTTGGTATTTCATCAACTTGGCAGATAATTCCAGAAGTTAAAACAAGTTCATCACCAACTTTTAATTCATCTATCATCTTTTTTTGTTCTTGTGCTTTTTTTTGTTGTGGTTTTATTAAAAACAAATAAAAAACTACAAATAAAAGTAAAATTGGCAATAATGACGCTAAACTTGCTTTTTGTTCCATACGACTCTTTCAAAAAAAATTTTAATTTAAAGTCAAATGTTTTTTAATATCATTTATTTTAATCAAAAAATATAAAAAACATAACTTGAAAATAAAAAATTCTGTTTTAATGAGTATTTGTTATTTTGCAATGGTAAAAGAAAGAACTTTAAAAGATAAAATTTTATTTACATTGATGATTTTAGTTGTATATCGTTTTGGATCGTTTGTTCCAGTTCCTGTTGTTGATGTAAATAAATTAGCGGCATTTATGGAAATGACAAGTAAAGGAATATTCGGTGTTTTTAATATGTTTACAGGTGGTTCAATAGGTCGTTGTTCAATATTTGCACTTGGCATTATGCCATACATTACAGCATCAATTATAATTCAGTTGATAGTTGCAACAACACCAAAACTAAAAGAAATGAAAAAAGAAGGTGGAGAAGCGGTTTATGAAAAATTCAATCAATACACAAAATATTTAACAATTTTAATAGGCTTTGGTCAGGCAATGGGTATTTCAGCGTTGTTATCAGCATCAGGAGTTTCAGATGCTAGTGCTTTTGATTTTAAAATTACATGTGCTTTTACAATGTTATGCGGAACTTTTATACTTATATGGTTTGGTAATCGTATAACGGCAAAAGGAATAGGAAATGGTGGTTCTTTAATTATTTTTACAGGTATAGTTGCAGAAAGTCCAAAAGACATAGGAAATTTATTAACAATGGCAAAAAATGGTTCAATCAGTGCAATAATGGTTTTTATAATTTTTGCAATATTTGTCGCAACTTTACTCGTTGTTATTTTGTTTGAAAAATCAAATCGTTTAGTTTATATCCAATATCCTCAACAAATGCAACAATATATGCAAAGAAATAAACAGCAAATGCAAAATTTCTTACCTTTAAAAGTTAATCCAGCTGGTGTCATTCCACCAATTTTTGCAAGTGCAGTTATACTTCTACCTGGAACTTTGGCGGGTGCTTTTAAAGATAGCGGAAATGTAGTTGTTCAATTTATTTTAAGAAATTTTACACACGGAACACCTGTTTATATGGGTCTTGAAATTGCTTTAATTGTATTCTTTTCGTTTTTCTATAACAATGTTGTTTTTGATGCAAAAGAAGTTGCAGAGAATTTAAGAAAAAGTAATATATTTATTCCAGGAAATAGACCAGGTGAACAAACAGCAAAATTATTTAGAAATATAATGAATAGATTGTCTTTAATTGGCGCAGTTTATTTGTCAATCGTTTGCACAATACCAGAAATAATTGCATCAAAATACGGTTATTCATTTATGATAGGTGGAACAAGTTTATTGATTGTTGTGAATGTAATAACAGATACAATAGTTGCAATACAAACGGCAATGTTGCCACAAAAGTATGCAAAAAATATGAAAAAATCTTATAAATAAGTTTTTTTTGTAAAAAATAATCAAAATAACATAGCAAATCATTAAAAAAATTGCATATATATTCATATTTGTTAATATATATACATTATGAAACAAGAACAAAACAAGGAATTAAAAAAAACATTATACTGCAAAAAAGATAATGGAGTAAAAGTTTATAAATACACAACAATTGAAGGGGAAGTACTGTTCTATCGAGAATATGATGAAAACGATATTTTGTGGTTTGAAGGAGGATATTTAAATGAAAAAAGAAATGGAAAAGGAAAAGAATATAATGGTAGATTTGGAGAGGTAGTATTTGAAGGAGAATATTTAAATGGTTTAAGACACGGTAAAGGAAAAGAATACCATAACAACGGACAACTTAAATTTGAAGGGGAATATTTGAATAATTTAATGCACGGTAAAGGAAAAGAATATGATAGATATGGAGATTTAGTATTTGAAGGAGAATATTTAAATGGTAAAAAATGGAATGGTGTAATTGAAGAACGCAATATAGATAGAAAAACATTATTTAAAGGAGAATATTTAAATGGTTTAAGACACGGTAAAGGAAAAGAATATGATATATATGGAAAATTATTATTTGAAGGAGAATATTTAAATG
>Ga0247609_10006768_pt1 | contig 10999 bp, 9 predicted proteins | sample 172DNAGHGlowgp2_FD_193487 | JGI IMG/M metagenome (GOLD analysis project Ga0247609, IMG submission 193487) | Sheep rumen microbial communities from Palmerston North, Manawatu-Wanganui, New Zealand - 1728 DNA GHGlow gp2 | ecosystem: Host-associated > Mammals > Digestive system > Stomach > Rumen ... | reverse complement strand
TCAAAAATGTTACAAAAAAAATGCTGAAATATCAAAAAAAGCTCCAAATATTTACATAATCTATTGATTTTTTAACAAAAATGTTATATAATTGTGATGTACTATGAAAAAAAGGCGGCTCTAGATGTATAACGTATGTAGCCCTACGGAAGTCATTGACTTCTATCTTTTATAGTATAAAATATTGTATATAATAATATACGTGTGTAAAAAAATAATGATAAACAAGGAAGGGTAGTTTTTATGTTTAAGAGTAAAATTGCAAAAATGGCCATAGTGTTGACTTTGATAGCTACAATGCTATTTTCATACGCAACACCTGTATTGGCAGTAAAACTTACTTCAACAAGCGAGGAAGCAGATTTAATAATAGTACTTGCTCATGAAGGAGGACCTGAAAGAAGTGGATTATTAAATGATAGACAAAAAGAGCTATATGATCAATCTACTTATGAATACATTATAGGAAAAACAGTTTACAAGATTATTGATGTAGAAGTAAACAATAATTCAATTACTGATTTTGACTATCAAAACGAATTATATTGTTTAGATGCTACAAAAGTATTTCCAGGAGTAAGCACAACTTCAGGCCAAGCTACATATATGAAATATAAAAATGTAGCTGATTTATTTGATGGATCATCTGATGTTGTAAAGACATTACATTTAGGAACAGAATATAACACAGATTCAGCAGCATGGACTGGAAATTATAAAGCAATTGTATGGTTATTAAACAATATGTATTTATCAAAACAAGCTCCAGAGCAAAAAGCTGATTATTTAAATAAAGCTTTTGCTGATTATGATGAGCATGATGTAGATACAGTTATGGCTGTACTTACTGATGATGATATAGAAGTTGTTCAACAACGTGCATTATGGTATTTCACAAATGCTGATAGTGAAGATTATAATCAATCTACATTACCAATGGTTCAATTAAAGAAACATGATGTTGAAAACTTAAACGTTTCTGATCCTAAAACATATGCAGAATGGGGATATGAAGATCGTCAAGATATGGCTAATCACCTATTCCAATATTTAGTTGAAAAAGCTAATGCTGCAAAGACAGCAGGTACAACTGAAGAAGTTACATATCCTGCAATTATAGATACAACAGTTACATGTGAATCAAAAGAGAATCATTATGCTGTTGGACCATTTAAAGTAAGATCTGGTAATACAACAGATTATACAATAAAAGTAATTGATGAAGCAGGAAATGAAGTTTCAGCTCAAAATTATGAACTTTATGATAAAAATGGTAATAAGATTACAAAACCAGTAAAAGAAGTTCTTGATACAGAATATTATATTTATATTCCAAAAACAAATGAGACATTAACTCAAGTTGGAATTCAATTAGAATATAGTGATTATTCAACTAAAGCAACATTATGGAAGAATGTTGAGGATACAGAAGGAGTATATCAACCAGTTGTATTAATAACAAAAGAAACTACTCCTCATAAACCAAGAAAATTAGGACCAATTGTTAGAGATCAAAAAATCGAAGACTTGGCTTTAAGAAAATATATTGTCTCTGTAAATGGAGAGAGAGTAAACAGAGCTCCAACAGTAGACGTTAATCCTTTAAAGAATAATGAACCAAATGCGTCATATAAACATGCTAAGAACCCAGTTCAATTAGCACCTGGTGACAAAGTTGTATTCGAAATTAGAGTTTATAATGAGGGTACAGATGAAGCAACAGGAATAGTTGTAAAAGATGCATTACCAAAAGGATTAGAATTTGTTCCAAAAACAGAGAGTTCAATAAACTCAGTATATGATTGGGAAATTGTTACATCAGGAAACAACCTTGTTGTATATAAAACAAATAAGATTCAAGGAGCAACACTTGATGGATTTAATAGAACAACAGGTACTACATTAGATAGTGCTTATGTTCAAATGGAATGTAAAGTATCAGACCAATTAACAGCTAATACTTCATTCACAAATATTGCAGAAATCATGGATGACTCTGTAAATGATAAAGACTCTCAACCAAGTAATAATGATTATATAAATAACGATAATGATACATCAACTTATACAGGTAACAAAGATAATAAAGAAGATTTATCTGATTCAACATATTTCTATGAAGGAATTCAAGATGATGATGACTTCGAGAAAGTAGATGTAGTTATTCCAGAAGTTAAGCCATTTGACTTAGCAGCTAAGAAATTTATTTCAAAGATTAATGGAAAAGACCCAGAAACATCAAGAGTACCTTCAGTTGATGTAAGACCTTTACAAAATAATTCAACAGATGCTAAATATACAACTGTTAAAACACCATTAGTAGTTCAAAAAGGTGATATCGTAACATATACAATTAGAGTTTACAATGAAGGACAAGAAGCAGGATATGCTGAAGAAGTAGCTGACTTCTTACCAGAAGGTTTAGGATTCCTAGTAAATTATACAGGAAACGTTGAAAACTATTGGTCATTACCTTCAGATGCAAAGACAGTTAAATTATCAACAATAGATGGTGGAACAAGAAACTTAAAAGTTTCTGATTTCACAGGAGTAACAAAGCTTGAAGATGTAGAAGTTCTACCAGGAAAAGCAAAGATTACTTCAAATAAATTAAAATCAAATCAAACAGATGAGAAAAACTTAATTAATGGATTTGATCCAAAAAATGGAACAACTTTAGCTTACAAAGATATTCAAGTTACATGTATTGTTTTAGCTGACAAAGTAAATAACAATAACTTTAGAAACATTGCTGAAGTTACAAAGAATACTAATAAAGATAAAGAACCAGTAACAGATAGAGATTCAACACCAGATTCTGTAAATCCAGATAATTATCCAGATGGTGAAGAAAGACGTGATGGAACAATACAAGACGATAATGATTCTGAGAACTTAACAACAGTAGATAAGAGATTTGATTTAAGTTTAGAGAAATTTATAACTAAAGTAAATGGATCAGACATTAAAGGTAGAGAACCAAAATTAACAAAAGGATCAGATGGAAAGATTAAATTTACAAAGACAGCTGATGCCTTAGCAGTAGAAAATAACGACTTAATCACATATACAATCAGAGTATACAATGAAGGTACAATGAATGGATATGCTGAAGAAGTTTCAGATAATATTCCTGAAGGTTTAGTATTTGTTAAAGATAATGAAACAAATAAGAAATATGGATGGAAAATGTATGATAAAAATGGAAAAGAAACAACTGATGAAAAACAAGCTGTTTCAGTAAAAACAACATATTTATCAAAAGAAAGCTCTGAAAAGAGAAATGAAAGTGCATTAATTAAAGCATTCAATCCAGCAGACGATGTATCAAAGATTGATTACAAAGATGTTGAACTTGTATTTAGAGTTGATCAAAGTGTAGTTAAATCACAAGATAGAAAAGTAAAGAATATTGCAGAAATTACAGATGATGCTGATGAGAATGGAAATGAAGTTGAAGATATGGATTCAACTCCAGGAAATAATAATGCTAACGAAGATGATATTGATCAAGAAGTAATTCATGTTAAATACTTCGACTTATCATTAAGAAAAGACCTAGTTAAAATTATAGTTGTTGAAAATGGACAAACAAGAGAGATTGCAGTAGATCCAAATGCTGGATTACAAAAAGTTGAAATTCATAGAAAGAGAATTAATTCAACAGTTGTTAAATTTGTATATAATATAACAGTTAAGAATGAAGGCGAAATTGCTGGATACGCAACTGAGATTAAAGATTATGTACCAAATGGATTAAAATTCGTAGAAAACGAGAACAAACAATGGACTAAAGGTTCAGGAAATGAAATAACAACAAATGCTCTTGCAAATACATTATTACAACCTGGTCAAACAGCAACAGTTTCAGTAACATTACAATGGGTTAATGGAGAGAACAATTTTGGACTACAAACAAACGTTGCTGAAATAAGCCAAGATAAAAATGATAGTGGAACACCAGATATTGACTCTACTCCAAACAACAAGAAAGATGGAGAAGATGATATAGATAAAGCTGAAATTATGCTTGCTATTTCAACTGGTTCTGCACCAACATATATTGGATTATCATTGACAGTATTAATGATTTTAACAACAGGTATTGCATTAATTAAAAAATATGTTTTATATTAATACATGATTAAAAAGGTGGAAGACATTTAGTCTTTCACCTTTTTGTTTTTTACTAAAAATAATGAAAAAGATAGACTTTAAATACTCTAATTTGTTTACATTAAAAATTCGTTATGATATAATATTTGCTGAAGTTAAATATAGAGGTGGAATTTTTTATGAATCAGATATTGGATTATAACCCAAATAAATCATCTGGAAGCAAGAAAGGTGGAGGCTCTGACGCAATTGTTAGAGTATTTGCAGTAATACTTGCTCTTTTTGCCATATGCATAATTGCAGTTGGTGCTTATAGATTAGTTAAGTCAAAAGAACAAACTCAAGAGATTGTCGAAGCAGCTACAGACGCAAAAATTGAGATACAAGAATATGAAGAAAATGCAAAAGTTATAGTTACTCATGACAAGGTAATTGATAAGGTAGAATACAGATGGGATGATGGTAATGTAAATCCACCAATTCGAGGAGATGGAAAATCAACAGTTGAGTTTGATGTGCCATTAATTATTGGCACACACACATTAAATGTAGTTGTTACTGATATTGATGGACATACTACCTCAACATCTAAATCAATCACATCTGAGACAGGAAAAGATGATACTGACCCTGTAATTGAAATAACTACGGATGGAAATAAAGCTAAGATTGTTGCAACTGATGACATAGAAATGGGATACATTACATATAGATGGAATGAAGATGAAGAAATAAGAGTCGATCAAGATGAAGATGCTGAAGATAAGCGTGTTCTAGAATGTGAGATTGATATATTAAAGGGTTCTAATTTCTTAGTAGTAAATGCAGTAGATGCATCAGGAAATTCTGCTGATGAGAAGAGACCATTCAATGGTGTAATGAAACCTGATATTAAAATAACAATTGCAGCAGATAAGACTAAAGCAACAGTTAAATGTACACACGAAAAAGGAATTCAAACAGTAGTAGTAAACTTAAATGGACAAGATTATAATGTAGACTTTGGTCCTGAGATTCAACCAGAAGTTGAATTTGAAATAGCTCTAGGAGAAGGAGTAAATGAGATAAAAGTTACTGCAACAAGTGTAGAATCAACAAATACAGTTGTATCTGAAACTGTTGATAATACAGTTGCAGAAGATAATATAACAATATCAATGACACGTTCTGAAAGTGATCCAAATAAAGTGCAATTTAATGCAGAATCACCAGAAGGTATACAAACGATAAAATTGAATATTAATGATGTAGATTATGATGTAGACTTACATGGTGAGGTTTCACCACAAATAACATTTGAATTTGAGTTATTTGAAGGAAACAATACAATCGTATTCGGAGCAACAACAGCTGCCGGACAATCAAAGGAGATTACAGAAGAATTTACTCGTTAATAAGTAGAGGAGACTATGGTTCAAGAAATATTTATAATAGATAATAAGAATGAACTTATTGCTAAATTAAATGAAAGCTTTAAAAGAGAATTGGATGAATTCTCTTTTAAAAGTGTGAAAACTCTTGAGATAGAAGTAGCATTAAGAAACATACCTTCGTTGATTATTATTGATGAAGATACAACAGATATTAACATTGTGGAATTCTGCAAGAGTATACGATCTAATGAAGATAACAGTATTACACCTATTATAGTCGTAAGTTCAAATAAAGATAGAGAGCATGTAATTAATGTACTAAAGACTGACGTTGAGTATTATATAAAAAAACCAATAGATGAAGAGTATTTTTATTACACAATAAAAAATGTTGTAGGACTATTGACAAAAAATAGAAGAATTAGCCCTCTTACAGGACTTCCAGGAAATGTTCAAATTCAAACAGAAATGAAGAAAAGACTATTAAATAAAGAAGCATTCGCAATGTTCTATTTCGATTTGGATAATTTCAAAGCATATAATGATGTATATGGTTTTGCAAACGGTGATGAAATAATAAAATTTACTGCAAGAACAATTAGTAAATATATTCATCAAGTTCCAGAAGGAAACACATTCATTGGACATATTGGTGGTGATGATTTTGTTGCTATAACCAATCCAACCAATTATGATAAGGTGTGCCAAGACATAATAACTGAATATGATAAGTTTGTAGTTGATTTCTACAATCAAGAAGATGTTGATAGAGGTTTTGTCGAGGTTGCTAATAGAAGAGGAATTATTGAGCAATTTCCAATTACATCGATTTCAATAGCTGTGCTGGAAGTTGATACAAAGATTTATAAATCAGCATTGGAAATTGGTGAAGTTGCAAGCCAGATTAAGCATAAGGCAAAGGCAATATTAGGAAGTACATATGTTATAAATAAGAGAAAATTTTAAATCATAAAGAAAGTAGAAAAACTACTTTCTTTTTTTTGAAATTGCTTTTCTAGATGTTTAATTATATAATTATTGTGTTAATGGAGTGAACAAAAGATGTTAAAAGGAAAGAAAAACTATTTAGTACCAATAATTGGATTTGCATTAATAATAGTGGTAGCAGCAATTATATTGCTTTTGCCAGGCTTTAATAGAATGAACTTGTCTCTAAAAGAGACTTTATTTACGTCAGTTAGTGCTATAACAACAACGGGATTTTCCAATGGACCGGTATCATCTAATTACACATTTTTAGGACAATTAATAATTGCTATAGAGATGGAAATTGGTGCACTAGGATTTATGGTATTTATTTCATATTTTTGGTATTCAAAAAATAAGAAAATAAAATTGTCAGATAGAGATGTTATAAATGATGGTATTGGATATTCTGATGATGGAATGATGAGAATGCACATAAATTTTATAGTTAAATTTATGGTAATAGTTCAAATTGTTGCAGCAATACTTATTTCTTTTGCATTTATTCCAAAATTTGGAATTATAAGTGGTGTGTGGAAGAGCATTTTTATATCAATCTCAGCATTTAGCAATTGTGGATTAGATAATTTGCGGAGTTTCTAGCTTAATACCATTTGAAAGTAATGTGTATTTACAATTAGTATTAGTTTTTTTAATGCTTTTTGGATCTATAGGAGTTATAGTAATTGAAGATATTATTAATAATAAAATTAGAAGATTTTCAAGGTTTAAAATAATTACGAAAATTATTCTTACAAGTACGGCATTATTGATAGTAATTCCTACAATTATGTTTAAAATATATGAACCAGAGTTAACAATAATAAATTGCTTATTTACTACTGTGAGTGCCAGAAATGCAGGACTTGCAGTGGTGCCTGTTGATGAATTATCTCATGGAAGTAAGGTGCTATTAACTATTTTGATGTTTATTGGAGGTTCTCCAACATCCACGGCTGGTGGTGTTAGAGTTGTTTCGATATTTTTAATATTAGCAACATTTTGGACCACAATAAAGGGAAGAGATGAAGTAATAATATTCAATAAGAAAGTCAAACATGAAGATGTTTATAAAGCTATGAGTATAATATTAATAGCTGTTATAACACTGATAATATCAAGTACATTATTTAGAATTAATACTGGTGAACAAGATATGCTAAAGATTGTGTTTGAAAATGTATCTGCAATATCAAATACAGGTTATTCATTATATGATTATTTAAATATGAATTATTTTGCTGAATTAGTAATAATGATGTTAATGTTTATTGGAAGAGTAGGGCCAATAACAGTAGTATATGTTTTAGCAAAAAAAGACAAGAAGGTTATTCAATATGATTTCCCTACAGCAAATATTATTTTATAAGAGGTAAAGAAATGGTTAAACAATGTGTTATAGTTGGATTAGGAAAATATGGAATGAGTGTTGCTAAGAAACTTTCAAATTCAAAAATTGAAATTTTAGCAATAGATAACGATATGAAGTTAGTTGAATCAGTAAGTCAATATGTTACAAAAGCCATATGCTTAGATGTTACTTCTGCAGAAGCATGGGAGAGTTTAGCATTAGATAGTATGGATGTGGGAGTTGTATGTTTTGGAGAAAATATTACTGCAAGTATACTATCATGCATGGCATTAAAAGATGCTGGAGTAAAACATATCATTGCTAAAGCAGGAGATAAATTCCACAAACAAGTATTAAATAAATTAGAAATTGATGAAGTTGTATTCCCTGAAGAGCTAGTTGGAGAGCTAACAGCTAAAGAAATATTAGAAATGGAAGAAACAGAGGAAGGATAAGTCTTGTGTTTTATACAAAAATCGTATAAAATATAAAAGATTTATGTTAGTTTAAGGAGTACAAAATGAGTGAAAAATTAGTTCCTGCTATAGTAGGATTATTTGGAGGAATAACTTCAGCAGCATATGGAAAAGAGATAATTATTTTTATTATTTCTCTAATGCCAATTTTAGAGCTAAGAGGAGGCTTAATAGCAGCATCTTTACTAGGTGTTGATTTAGTTAGAAGTATAATAATATGCGTAATTGGAAATTTACTTCCAATACCTTTTATTTTGTTATTAATAACAAAAATATTAGAATGGATGAGAAAGTCAAAAATAGGGTTTATCAACAAAGTTGCAGCATGGCTTGATGAAAAAGTTGAAAAACATAAAGGACAAATAGAGAAGTTTGGATATTTTGGAATTATTTTATTTGTTGGAATTCCAATTCCAGGAACAGGTGCTTGGACAGGTTCTTTAATTGCTTCAGTACTTGAAATGGATAGAAAGAAGACATTCTTAGCAATAATTGTAGGTGTTGCAATTGCTTGCTTGATAATGAGCCTATTCTCATATGGATTGTTAGCACGATTAGTTGGTTAGATTATAAAGGATATAGTGATAACTATATCCTTTTTCGTTGAAAAATGTACAGAAATGTGATAGTATATAAGGGTAAAGTTTAAGAGAATGAGGAATTTATATGGAAAATAAAAAGGAAGAAGCAAATAAATTTGAAGATTACTTTAAACTTGTTAGACATAAATTACCATATTGGGAGGAACTTCCAGAAATTGATTTATATATGGATCAGGTTATTGTTCTAATGGATAAATATTTATCATTTCACAAGACAAATTCTGAAGATTCAATAGTAACACATTCAATGATTAACAACTATGTTAAATTAGGAATTATGCCAGCTCCAATAAAGAAAAAATATTCAAGAATTCATATAGCATATTTGATTATTATATGCTCTTTAAAACAAGCATTACCAATTTCAGATATTAAAGAATTAATTGAAATAAGAGTTAAAAGAACATCAATAGAAGAGACGTTGAATTTCTTTAGTGATTTATATGATCAGACATTTAATACAATTTTAGCTATTGGAAAAAAATTTAATAAAAAATCTGATGATGAACTTTTTGCTGATACGGCCTTATATATGGCAATAGGTTCTAGTGGAAGTAAATATTTAGCTTCTAGAATAACAGAATTAAATAGAAAATATAAAAGTGAAAAAGGCACAAAAGAAGAGTAAAAGCTCTTCTTTTTTTTTATTAAAACTGACCAACTAGTAAGTTTTTAAAATCAATTGACTTAATCTCAAAAAAAGTATAAAATAGTTTTGAAAACTAGATAATGAATGGAGGATATATGGGAATCGCAAAAAAAGATAGAACATTTTTTAAGTATCCAAGATATGAAAATATTAAAGATTTGATGCTTGGTACAGTCAATAAATATGAGGATCATGAAGCGTTTGTTATTAAAAATAAGATAGATAAGGATAATATTACATATACAACAATAACATTTAAAAAATTATTAGAAGACATTTACAATTTTGGAACAGCTTTATTTAATTTAGGGCTTAAAGGAAAGAGAATTGCAGTTATTTCTAAGAATAGATATGAATGGGCATTAACATATTTAACTAATATGTTTGGCGGTTGTGTTTTAGTGCCACTTGATAAAGGATTGCCTTTTGATGAACTAGAAAATTGTGTTATTAGAAGTAAAGCTGATGCAATTGTTTTTGAAGATTCATTATTAGATGTTATTGAAAAGATAAGAGAGAATGGTAAGACAGAATTAAAAGAATATATTTCAATGGATGATAATAAAGAATTTAAAACAATTAGTTCTTTAATTGAAAAGGGAGAATCTTTAAGAAAAGCAGGAAAAGATTCTTTTGAAAATACAGAAATTGATGATAATGCAGTTGCAGAACTTACATTTACATCAGGAACTTCATCAGATTCTAAAATAGTAATGCTTTCACAAAGAAATATAGCAATGGATGTATCAGTACTTCAATTAGTAGAAGACTTTAGAGATACTGATACTAACTTGGCCCTTCTTCCTTATCATCATGTTTTAGGCTCAACAAGTATTGTATTCATTTTAAGCTATGGTGCAAGAACAGCATTTCCAGATGGCTTAAGATACATTCAAGCTAATATGAAAGAATATGGAGTTTCTGTATTTATAGGAGTTCCACTTTTAATAGAATCAATGTATAAAAAAGTGCATAAAGAACTTGAGAAGAAAAAGATGGTTGGAAAAGTAAAAGCACTAAGAAAAATTACTAACATTTGTCCAAAATTGAAAAGAAAAATATTCAAGAGTGTAATCGATGCATTTGGAGGAAAGCTTAGACTAATTATTTCTGGCGCAGCAGCTTTAGATCCAGAAGTTTGGGAAGCATTTAATGAAATGGGAATTATCATTAGACAAGGTTATGGACTTTCAGAGTGTGCACCTGTTGTATCTGGAGAAAACTATAAATATGATAGAAAAGGCTCAGTAGGATTTGCAATGCCAGAAGTAGATGTTAAAGTTTTTGATAAGAATGAGCAAGGAATTGGTGAATTTGGTGTTAAGGGCCCAATCGTTATGCTTGGCTACTATGAGAATGAAGAAGCTAATAAAGAGGCATTTAGAGACGGATATTTCATGACAGGAGATGTAGGATATATTGATCCAGACGGATTCTTATTTATT
>Ga0247609_10006767_pt1 | contig 11000 bp, 10 predicted proteins | sample 172DNAGHGlowgp2_FD_193487 | JGI IMG/M metagenome (GOLD analysis project Ga0247609, IMG submission 193487) | Sheep rumen microbial communities from Palmerston North, Manawatu-Wanganui, New Zealand - 1728 DNA GHGlow gp2 | ecosystem: Host-associated > Mammals > Digestive system > Stomach > Rumen ... | reverse complement strand
AAGAACAGTTTTACGGTTCCGCAGCATTGCACGATATCAGGCGGCAGAATCTATATCCCTAAGTTCAAGGAAGGCATTAAGGTAAGGGAGCACCGCAAGGTTAGGGGCATTGTAAAGAGTATGACAATTTCTTTGACACCGGCCGGTAAATACTATGTTTCCATCCTATCAAAAGAAAACTATGAAGCCATAGGCAAAACCGGTAAGGTGGTAGGTATTGACTTGGGCCTGAAGGATTTCGTCATCACCTCCGATGGAAGGAAGTATAAGAATCATCGCTACCTAAAACAATATGGAAAAAAGTTAGCAACAGCTCAAAAGCATCTCTCTCGTAAGCAACACGGCAGCAATTCCTATGAAAAACAAAGAAGAAAGGTTGCCGCGATACACGAGAAAATAGCCAACTGTCGTATGGATAACCAACACAAGGTTTCCATTGATTTAATCAGAAACTACGATGTCATCTGCTTGGAAGACCTAAACATCAAGGGAATGGTTAAGGACCATCGCCTGTCAAAAGCAATCAACGACGCCTCATGGGGGCAATTTGTTTCAATGCTCTCCTATAAGGCGGAGATAAATGATAAACAGGTTGTTAAAATAGACAGGTGGTACCCTTCAAGTAAAACCTGCCACAATTGCGGGTGGGTTAATGAAGGTTTAAAACTATCCGACAGGCAATGGGTTTGCCCTCATTGTGGCGAGGTGATAGACAGGGATGTCAATGCAGCCAAAAACATCCTCTCAGAGGGATTAAGGAATATATCGGTGGGGCACACCGATTACACTGATGGAGGCAGAATAAGACTCAGCAATGAGCATCAGCCCGTGAAGTCAGGAAGAAGCCCACGGTTTTAATCGTGGGAGTCTATGTCACGCTATAGAAAAAATCAGCCAACGACTTCAAACTCTATATAACTAGGATAATTCTTAAGAGTACCTAAAACATAATTGTTTACATTTTCCTCGTCGCCTACATTTCTTGCATATCTAAGATGTAGAACATTGTTCATGAAAATTTCTTTTGTCTTCCCCATGTCAGCAAGCCATGTTATTCTTATACGCTTTACATTCCTTGCTTCTGACAGAGTTTTCATAAGGCATTTTTCAACGATATTGTGCAAATCGTTTTCCGTAAGTCTTATAATATTGCTCATAAACATTTGTTTTTATTTTTGTTTATCTTACGCAAATTATTATTATCTATATCTTTCCGTTACATCGCTCACGACTGTGAATCTCAGAACTTTTTTAAAGTATTTATTTTCCCTTCCGTTGAACATCCTTATGTCTACGAAATAACTCCCAGGTATAAGGTCCTCCGTGTAAATCATGAAAAAGTTGCCGAGGAATGTCTTTTCGATTTTCGTATACGGTATGATGTCAATCTCCCTCGAGCCGTCCATTACATACAGCCTATATTCTGACTTCGTGGACAGGACTTTCTTATCAGTCGTGTATTTCACCCTGAAATCGACGGTAACCTCCCTTGTTTCTCCGATATGGAGTCTTTCATCGTCATCAATTCCGTAAATTGAAGGTACCAATTCGGATTTTAGGTAGTTGTCGCTTCCTATTATTAGTTTGTCTGTTTTCGGGTTAGTGGCGAACTCAAGTTCTACATCTTCGTTCTCGATGCCGTTTAGCGTGATATTAGACCATTTGTCGTAATGGACATAACCGCCTTCGGGTTCACCCTCAAAACCGTCTATGGACGCGGAATACACGCCTTTCGTGACCTGTTTAACATAATATTGAACACCATCAATCTCGCATGTCGGTATTTCATCCAAATTCACAGGTACACCTTCGTCGGAGACATACAAGCAAAGGTTGTTTTTCTTTCCGATTGTGAACGATTCCCTGTCGTCCATTATGTATTCGTCGTAAACAGTTTCTATGTACGGATGGAAGAATGTGTTCGTGTTGTTCGTGAAGAATCCTACATAGTAGACGCCTTCGTATCCTACAGACTCGTATTCAGGTGTGAATGCAAGGCAAAGGCCGTCGTTTATACCCGTTTCCAACGATTCCATGATATATTTTGTTATGTCGATTGACAATGTTTCGTCTCCATGGTCGAAATGTTGTGTACCTACTATTATCGAATCCTCACCGTTCATGTACTTTTCGTACTCTCCGCACAGGAAATCGAAGTCATATACTCCACCTTTCAATGATTTACTGTTAAGTGCGTTATCCTCGACTATTTGTATCAAGTCATCCCTGACCTCGTCCCAATTGTTTCCATGTATGTCGTACTTTTCAGCGGCATCGACTATATCTTCGTAAATCTTGTCCATCTTGTGCCTGTTGAAATACCTTACTTTCTTAAGATTAAGAGTTTCGTCGTCCAAGTCGAACTTGTCCTTCTCGTACTTCCACGGGACGCATTTCTTTGCAAAATACCAGTTTGAGGCGCATTCAGTGTAATTGTACCTGTTCCTGATGTACAAGTCGTCTGTGTAGTCGAATCCCCTTCCTGCGTCAAACTCGCTTGGTAATTTGAACAACATCAAGTCGAAAGATGAAGCCATATTAACCGATACTACCGGTGACAATTTGAACGGGTTTTCGTAAGGAACCCCATCCACTGAGAAACAGTTTGTCATCTTAAGTGTGAATTTCAACTTGTCTGTATTTGCAAATGTCTTGTCGTCAATCAATTCCTTTATCTTCGACAAGTCGAAGTGCAAAAGTCCCCTCATCTTGTACTCGCCGTATCCGACCGACATGACGGGGTTTAGCCCTACATTTTGGAACGAGTACTCGACTATGGTGTTTGTTTTATCTAAGAAAAAGTGTCTAATCATGTCTATCGTTTTTTTTATAACAAATTTCTGCGTACATACTTTTCGAGCCCTTCATAACCAATAGCAAAAAGAACATCCGTGAATTCAATGTCTTTTATGTCTTCAAATATACATTTGTTAATTCTGTTGTCTAATATGACTATTTGCCTAAAATAACAAGACAATATCGGTATGCTCGGAATCATTTGTGAATCACAACTTATAAGCAGTTTCCTTTCGTTGTCTACTGTTTTGTTTAGTATCATTGAACATTGGTGGCCATACCTGTATAACTTATGGTATTCGGTGTTTTGGTCGCACAAGCCGGAGCCGGAATAAACCAGTGACATATAGCCAACATTTGTCAACTTTTCACCATCTATGTAGTTGATTACATCATACAGGTGTCCTTTGTTAGGGGCAATCATTGAAATGTCAAAGTCTTCATAACACCTTTGCAACATATAAAAATCTTTCGCATCGTATTCAAAGCCCAAAACTTGCGACAGCATTGGGAGTACAGTCGTGAAATGGTATTTTGTAGTGAAATGGTGCTCATTGCGTTTCCAATTACTATATGTTGAGTTTTCTATAACAGGAAATTTCAGCGTTATGCTGTTTATGTAATCCCCATAGTCCACATATCTACCGTTTCTTGGGAACTGGACCCATTTTGAGTCTTCTTTTATTTTGTCAAAGTTTTCCATTTATTTTATGAATACCCTTAATTCCTCTTCCACGGGAACAATTAGGTTTCCTGTCGGGTATTCCACTCCGTCAGACACTATGTTTCCGTTGAACTTTATTTCAAACCATGCGTTGAAAACTCCCTTTTTCGCCACATCACGCTCTTTCCATCTGTACCTAAGGATATACTTTTCTGAACATCCTCCATCCTCAGCAAGTACGATTTCAGCCTCAGCGTTCCCAATTTTCAACAGGCCCGTCTCCTCGTCGACCATGTTGAATGTGACGACACTGTCCTGAAGCACATCGTTTATGAGCGACTTTTGGAAATCATACCTTCCGTCGTTTATGAGCTCCATTTCAAGCAGTGGGTTTACCGAACCTTTCCTTATGTAAAATTCTTGCATGTTAACTATCAGTTATTTGCTTATAAATAGTGAAAAAGTTGCTATTGTTCGGCTAAAAATCCCTTTTATTTTATGTTTCCGGACTATTTATGTATGTAGATTGGGAAATATGTTGAATGGAACCGCCCTAGCTTCGAGTCGAGGCCACAAGGCTATCCATATAAAAGGGGTTGGCGCGACCCCTTTCTTATTTGACTTCCTCCGAATTTTTGTTATATTTTAGTAAAAACTAAAATGAAAAAGATAAAAAGCGAAGTAAGTGTTAGCAATCAGATGTTTAAGGCAAAAATCGGAACTGTTGACAAAAAGAACCCTGAAACCGTGTACATTGAGATAGGCGCTTACATTTCCCCGTTGGAAGAAAAGAAATCATATAAGGACGATGTAAACAAGATAGAATCGCATATAAGGAGGAATATAGACAAAATACTTGACGGAAACGATTCTTTCTACGGAAACCATATCTTCGTCTCTGATGTTCCATTCGACAGGATGTCAAAGGGAAAAAAGAGTTATTTTGAAATGCAACTCTTTGTAAGGCCTGTACTTAAAGGGATGAAAAGCCATAGTTTTTCAAACATACAGGAAATTGTGGACAAAAAAATTGTATGCAATCTTTTTGATGTGTTAAAAGAAAGCATACAATTATGTGGCTTTGACATATCAAAGTCAAAGAAGTGCTAACACTTAGAATATGTTTTTCAACTCGATTAGGTTGCAAATGTCGTTTCCGAGCGTATCCAAGTTATAGGATTTGCATGAAACCTGTTCAACGACATTCGACAACTTCTTCACGGAATTCATGTCACCATCGGCGGCATACTTTTCCTTTGTCTCGTTTATCTTGTCTATGCATTGGTTCTTGTATTTCTCGAACACAGAAATCCTGTCCGTTGTAGATGAAACCTCTTTCAATGCCGTTATTTCCTCTTCTGAGAATTCCCCTTCGTATTTCTTGTTGAAACTCTCCATGAGGTCAGTTGCCAACTCATCCAAGTCCTTTTCCTCGAAGATGTTTTCTGACGCATCCTTTGTCTTGATGTGTTCCTTTACAATCGAGACCGCATTACTGTAGTCTGTTATATTCTTTCCGTTTATGCTGTTTTCCGAAATGTATTCCAATGCCTTGTCTAATTTTTGATTTTCTGACGGGAGGTCGACATTTCCGTTGTCGGTTGCCATAATGTACCCTTCAGCCAATATCATGCCAAGCGTTCTCACATCTTCATTCACGGTTTTCTTGTTGACATTCCAATCGAATTTTGATATGGAATCCAAGAAAAAATCCAAGTCAGAATCATTGCCTACTTTTCTTACGGATTCGTACAAGTTATGCAATGAAGACAGGTTTCTGCTTTCGTTGACTGTTTTTATATACTTGTTTATCAAATTTTTCCCATCCTTTGATTCAAAAAGTAATGGGGAAATTTCCTCGAAGCACTCTTTTATATACCCGAAAGGCTTTTCCGACAATTCACTTGCCTTTGTAAGGTTTGTGATTTTTCTCCTTCTGTTGTCGCATTCCTCGTTGACTCTTTGCCTATATTCCTCAAGTTCGCTTATCGTCTTTATGTCGTTAATGTTCATCTTGTATATTTTTATATAAATAGTCTGTTATTCGTCATTCTATCGTTATTTCGGGTCCGTTGTCGGCTTCGTTCAGCATGTCTTCACGCTCTTTTTCGTCCTCATCAACCAATGATTCTATCTTCTTGAACAGTTCGGTCAAATGAGCAGGCATCTCATTGTTTTCACTTATGAAAGTCTTTGCGCTTTCGGAATCGTCGTTGAATTTCTTGTCATCCTCTGAAATCATGTCGAAATATATGTCCATGAACGATTTAGGCTTCTTGTTTTTAGGCGTTGCGTTTTCGGAAAGCATTTCAAAGTATTTCTTTGTAAAGTTCTTGACCTTGTTTCTCTTTATGCTCTCCAACAACGGAGTTCCGCTGTCTGCCGCAGGCGCTCCTTCCATTCCTGTTTCTCCTGGTTCGCCACCCATGTCAGGCATACCTTCCGTTCCCGGTGCTCCCATGTCGAAGTCTCCACCCATGTCGCCGCCAAGGTCGTCCATTGGTGCGCCGCCGAGTCCGCCAAGCATTCCGCCTCCGCCGCCTCCGCCGAACATATCTCCGCCTTGTTGCTGTTGTTGCTGCTGCGTTTGCGCCCCGTTTGCCATCGCATCATAGTCGCCGTATATGTTATCAACTGTGTCGAATATGCCTGTATGCTTTATGATATTCGCCGTCATTTGCAATTCAGCGGCCATGGCCTTTTCAAGCCTTATCTCATTGAACATGTCCTTTATCTCGGAATCGCTCATTTTCATAATGGTTTTCAATGCCCTGTGTATTGACATGATTGGCATTCCTGTGCCTGGGTCTGCCAATACCGCCTGCATTGTGTTTACCCTCTTTGTCAAGTCGTCCAATTCCTGTGCCTCTATCGTTGTTGAAGGCGTGTTCAGCATCAGTTGGAAATTGCCTATTTCATCCTTAAGGCCCATGACATACAGGTGAATCATGGCAATCTTGTTCAACTCCATTAGCAAGAACTGTTGAACCCTGTTAATCATCCTTGCGAATCTCACATCCATGAATGAAAGGTTCTGTCCTTTTCCTTGGGCCTCTTGGAAGTTCAGGAATGTCTTCGGTACCCTCAATGCCGTAAGCATCTTGTTCTGCATGTATTCGATGTCTTCCATCTGCACTTGGCTGTTTGCGGCCTGAAGCGTCTCAATCGGGTTTGGTGCGTCTTCTCTCCTTACAGGGATGAAATAGTCGCTTGAAACATCGAGGAAATTCTTCCTTAAGTCAACCTGTCCCGTTGTCGGGTCTATTATTTGGGTCCTCTTGAAATTGTTTGCTATCTCGTTGATGTATGACGGAACATCTGCATCGTCGATTGCGCCGACATATACCTTGTACACTCTTCTTTCGATTGCCTTGTCCAATCTCCATATGAGCATTGCGTCTTCCATCATAGACCACATCCTCCATGCCCTTCTTGCCTTGTGTAACAATGACACGCCGTAAGGAAGGAAGAAAGAGTCGTTTAACAGCCTGAAGTGCGCTATTTGCCAATTGTAGTATACAGAGTCACCGTTTTGTCCTCTCCATGTGAATTTTATCTCATCCTCCTTTATTTCCGTGGTTGGCTGAGTTACCGTGGTCATTGTAGGCCCGTACCCGTTCTCTTCCCTGTCAATCTCATATACAGGAAGCATCATCCATCCCATAACCCCGTTTGACTTGTCTATATTAAGGAACATAAAGGTGTTTCCATACTTGCACATATGCCTTGCCACCATAGGCAGTTCTGTGTATATGTGCAACCTGTTTACGAAAAGGTCTTCCAATATAGCCTTCGTCCTTGCCGATTTTGCTTTCACGACAAGCATGTTTCCGTCTCCAGTCAACGGGCAAGATTCCTCCGATATGATATCGAGGGCCGTTCCTATTTCAGGAGTACCGTCCATAAGGTCGACATCCCTGTACATGAGTTTTACGGCGTTGTAGCCGGCCAGGCTTTCCATGGCGTTGTCCGCACCCGCCTTTTTCCATTGGTATGCGAGATATTTCTGCTGCCTGTATGTGGCCAGTTTCTTTTCGTAATCTTCCCTGTCGTTTGTGCTGTACAACACCCTATTTTGCTGCCTTGCGTCTGTTGAGGTTATGAGGTCCTTTGATACCGAGTTCCTATTACTTCCCCTGAACGCGTCGCCTAATATCTGAAATACAGTCCTGTTTTCTGCCATATGTATAAATTCTATTATTATAATATAAGTAAATCGTCTATGATAATAAACAAAATACTCTCATATAAATAGTTATTCGTTTTTGTTTACTATCCGTTAATGGCATTATATCTTTTAAGAAAAGACTTTTATGAAAGATTTTAACAAACTATTTGAGGAATATATGATGATGGACAAAAAGACCTTGGCGCAAATATTGGCAATGAAGGATATAAGGGATTCGGAAAAACAAGAACAAACGATAAGCCCGACACCATGGTATCCTGAGCCGTATACGCCATATGTACCATATCCTTATCAGCCAATACAGCCTTACTATGATGGCGGTTTCACCATAACATGCATGGTTTAGTTTCATGACAAATCACAAAATCAGCGCTATTTATATCTAAAAGAAAACAAAATGGTAAAACACTTAAAAAAGTTTGCGCAACATACTGATTATGTGAATTTTAGGGGGGGGTGGAGAATATTTACTCCCAAATGTATCAGTATGCGTTAACAAGAATGAGGCGCATTATAACCCTTATTATGACCCAATACTAAAATTCACGGCTAGAGAGACAAACTGCACAATACAATTTAGCCGTGTTGGGACTGCTACAACATTAGCAAATGCTGTTTTGCAATATTCAATAGATAATGGTAAAACATGGAATGACTATACATTAGGGGATACTATCACATTGGACGATATTGGAGATTCGGTAAAATTCAAGGGAACAAATGCAAGACTTGGTATTAATTCTTCGAATTTCCACAATTTTGTAATGACAGGCGAAATAAAAGCAAGTGGGGACATTACATCGTTGTTAAATGAAGTTGGCGGTGATGTTGCAATACCTGCTTATGGGTGTTACGAACTTTTCCGTGGCTGTGCGTCATTAACAGTGGCGCCTGAATTGCCTTCAACAAACTTGAGCTCCTATTGCTATAAAAGCATGTTCAGTGGTTGCAAATCGTTGACAACGGCACCTGAATTGCCCGCAACGACATTGGCAAGTTATTGTTATCAATATATGTTCTTTGAATGCGAATTATTAGAAACAGCACCATCGTTGCCATCTACAAAACTGTCACAAGCATGCTATTTTGGCATGTTCGGTAAATGTTCATCATTAACAGTGGCGCCTGAATTACCCGCAACGACTTTGGTAAGTAATTGTTACCAAAATATGTTTATTGATTGTGCATCTCTGACAACGGCACCTGCATTGCCTGCAACAACTTTGGTAAATTCCTGTTATTACGGTATGTTCACTAGATGCGTTCATCTAAGTTACATAAAGGCAATGTTCACAACAACGCCTTCAGGAGAAACAGGAAATTGGGTAAATGGAGTAGCGTCAACAGGAACTTTCGTGAAAAATGCAGCAGCAACTTGGGATGTTACTGGAAAAAATGGAATACCATCCAATTGGACCGTTGAAACGGCAACGGCATAACCATGCTGCGAGACTTTTGGAGTAATTATGCGCATAAAAACATAAAAAAGTCAGCCATTTCTGACTGACTTTGCGTCATTAAATATGCGGCTTTGTTCATCAATAGTCAGGCTCGTCCAAATATCTCCATCCGACTATGTTGTTTGCGTCTACGAGCAAACGATGAGCCAAGTCCGTCCTGAATCCTTCTCCGTCCCAAACTATTTTCGTTGACAGATGTCCCTGCCTGTTCCCTTTCGCGTCTATGACATAAAGTAGTCTGTTAGGCTCCGGCATCTCATCAGGGAATTTGTGCCAATATGGTTTTTCCTCGTTTTCGTTTATTCCTGCAAAACTAATCAACCTGCTTTTTTTTCGTGCGTTTTTAGTTTCAGATTCGTATTCTTTGTATATTGAGTCTACTTTCCATGTCGGTAGCATGTCTATGTTTTCATACCCTTTCCTTTTGCACCATTTAAGGAAACCCCTCGGTGCGTCGATGCACATCTCGTTCAATGCTTCATTGACGATGTTTTTGACAAATGTTTTGAATTGTGATTCGTTTAAGCGAATTTTTCTCGTTTTTGATTCGTACATACTATTAGATGGTTTTATTCCTTTGAAGTACTTATTTATGTCTCTAACGACCTCATCAGGGTCACAATAATCGTATTTTTTGCTGAAATTCCCTATTTCCTTATTCATCAGGTCGATATAAAACTCATTGTTTTCATAACATCTCAAAACCTGATAGATGACCTTTGTTTGTGCCGCTGTAGGCGCTTTTGACAAATCTATTCCGTTTGGAAGAACCCTTATGCACCCCAATTCTATGAAATGGAATGTTCCGTTTACCCCAGGTATCTTTGAACACATGTTATGCTCTCGGTCCGTATACACTACAACTCCATTCGGAAGGATAAAACCCCTCGCGTTTTTGAAATACCTCCCGTGCTGCAAATATTTTACAGCCGCCGCCGACAGCTCGTTTGGGTCTGTTATGTCAACAGATTGAGATATATATCGGTAAGGCTCGTATTCATGCTGTTCGCCGTCCATGCAATCCTTAAACACTTCGTTTGCCATCGTTTCTCCGAAAAAGTCCTCTATTTCGTCGAATGTCATCGTGTCGTATCCGAGGTGGTGGTATGTTTCGCTGTCCGTGAATTCGACATCGTAGTCACAATTGTCCTTTATGTATTCCGCTTTTACATTTTCGTTGTCTTGAAGACCCTCGTCAGAAAGATACTCATTGTACCAATCTTCGTCATAGTTCAGTGTGAAATAGACGCTTCCGATGTCTGATATGTCATAGTTCGTTATTTGGTTCATATCACATCTTTTAGCTTTATTATGACCTGTTTAACCATGTTTTTTATGTCGTTTTCGTTTATGTTGTAAAATTCGCTTGATACGGAATCATTTAGTCCGTAATCAACTAACACAAGCCTTTCAACGCCGTTTTCACGAACAACTCCCCAAGAAGAAATTCTTTTCAAATCGCCTATTGCTTCCAACGATGTATTGGTCAAATAATTATCAATCATGTAGAATACTGTATCATAATATTTGTCTGAATCCCTGATTTCATCGAACATTTCGTCATACGAATCGTTTCTTCTAAAAAACGATTTTTTTGTCGTGTATTGTGAATGCGTATAATCTATGTAGTTGCATATGACATCGAAACTGTATCCGAAAAATTTTTTGAAATCGCTTGCTTTCGCCTTTCTCGCAAGTTGCATCTCAATCCATCTGTAGTCGTCGTCTACATCGTAGACTTTCGCGAACAACCCGATTTTTGCAAGGAACCAATCGCATTCCGCCTCATTCTGTGCAATTCCCTTTCTGTTTATGGCCAATTTGAGAACTTTTTCGTCATCTATTTTAAACACCCTTCTGCTTGAGCCGACACCTATTGACTTCCCTATTT
>Ga0247609_10006764_pt1 | contig 11006 bp, 8 predicted proteins | sample 172DNAGHGlowgp2_FD_193487 | JGI IMG/M metagenome (GOLD analysis project Ga0247609, IMG submission 193487) | Sheep rumen microbial communities from Palmerston North, Manawatu-Wanganui, New Zealand - 1728 DNA GHGlow gp2 | ecosystem: Host-associated > Mammals > Digestive system > Stomach > Rumen ... | reverse complement strand
GCAAAAGGAATATTATTTAAGAGAAAAGATGCGTGCTATTCAAGAAGAACTTGGAGATAAAGCTATTAAGGAAAAAGATGTAGAAGATTTAAGAATTAAGATTAAAAACGCAGAAATGCCTAAAGAAATCGAAGAAAAAGTTTTAAATGAACTACAACGTTATAGCGTAAGTCCTCAAGGAACTGCTGAAACAGGCGTAATTAAGGGCTATATTGATTTTATGGTAGAATTACCATGGAAACAATGTAGTATTGATAATACAGACCTTAAAGCTGTAAAAGAAAAACTAGATTTAGATCATTATGGTCTAGAAGAAGTTAAAGAAAGAATAATTGAATACTTAGCTGTAAAGGTTATGACAAATAAGAATCCACAAACTATTTTATGTTTAGTTGGACCTCCAGGTGTTGGTAAAACAACTTTAGCTATGAGCATTGCTAATGCCTTAGGTAGAAAGTTTGTTAAACAATCATTTGGTGGAGTTAGAGATGAAGCTGAAATTAGAGGACATAGAAGAACTTATGTAGCTGCTATGCCTGGTAGAATTCTAAAAGGAATGCATCAAGCTAAAACTATTAACCCAGTATTCTTAATCGATGAAATTGATAAACTTTCAAGCGATTATAAGGGTGACCCATCAAGTGCAATGCTTGAAGTATTAGATCCTGAACAAAATTCACATTTCTCAGATCATTATGTTGAAGAACCATATGATTTAAGTCAAGTATTATTTATTGCTACTGCAAACTATCTAGAAAATATTCCTGCCCCACTTAGAGATAGAATGGAAATAGTAAGCCTAGATAGCTATACAGAACATGAAAAATATAACATTGCTTTAAAGCATTTAATCCCTAAACAACTAGATATTCACGGGCTTACAGAAGATAAATGTAAGTTTAGCGATGAAGCTATCTATTATATAATTAGACATTATACAATGGAAGCTGGAGTAAGAGAATTATCTAGAATGATCGCATCTATCATAAGAAAGACTGTAAAAGATATTTTAATTAATAAAGTTGAATCAGTTTATGTTGATGTTAAGAAAGTTGAAGAATATTTAGGAGTTAAAAAATATAGCCATAATGAAAGTGAAAAGGTTGACCAAGTTGGTGTAGTTACAGGTCTAGCTTATACTCAATTTGGTGGTGATACACTTGAAATAGAAGTTACTTACTATAAGGGTAAGGGTGGCTTAGTTCTAACTGGTAAGTTAGGAGAAGTTATGAAAGAAAGTGCATCAATTGCCTTATCATACATTAAAGCTAATGCAAGTGAATACAATATAGATCCAACCATTTTTGAAGAAAATGATATTCATATCCACGTTCCAGAAGGAGCTGTACCTAAAGATGGTCCATCTGCAGGTGTAACTCTAGCTACAGCAATCCTTTCATGTTTAACTAATAAAAAGGTTAGATGTGATTTAGGAATGACTGGAGAAATCACTTTAAGAGGTAACGTACTTCCAATTGGTGGACTTAGAGAAAAGAGTATTGCAGCACTTAGAAGTGGCTTAAAAGAAATATTAATTCCAAATGAAAATGCTAAGGATGTTGAAGATTTACCAGAAGAAGTTAAATCTAAACTAACTATCACAAAAGTATCTCATGTTAAAGAGGTATTTGAAAAGGCCTTTAGATGATAATTAAAAGTGCTAATTATGTTATAGGTGGCACTAAAGAAGCACATTTTCCAACTGATAATCTACCTGAATTTTTATTCGTAGGTAGATCTAATGTAGGAAAATCTAGCTTTATTAATGCCCTATGTAACACTAAGATTGCTAGAACATCTTCAAATCCTGGCAAAACACAAGTTATTAATTTCTTTATGATTAATAATGCGTTCTATTTTGTTGATGTGCCTGGCTATGGTTATGCTAGAGTATCAAAAACAAAAATAGAAGAATTTGGAAAAATGATAGAAAATTATATTACTAATAGAGACAACCTAAAAGCTGTATTTCTACTAATAGACTTTAAGGTTGGCCCAACAAATGATGATTTATTAATGTATGATTTCTTAAAATTCTACAATAAGAAAATTTATATCATATGTACTAAATCTGATAAGGTTAATATGAGTAATACAATTAAAACAAAAAAGAGCATTATCTCTAAGCTTAATATTGATGAAAAAGATTTAATAATCACATCAAGTGAAAAGAAATTAAACTTAGATAAATGCTTAAATATAGTAGAAGAATTAATAGGATAATAATTATCCTATTTTTTTTATTATTTTATGATATAATAAGTATGGTGATAAAAAATGATTTATGATTTCATACAATTTTTTAAAGATAATATTTTATGGTTTGCTTTAGGCTTAAGCGTTCTTGGCATTATTATTTGTGTTATTGCAGTTAAACTAGTTTTAAGTCATAAAAAGCATAAGAAACCAAAACTAAAAATAGATGAAAATTATGTAATAGAATTAATTGAATTGTTTGGTGGAAAAGATAATATTTCTAGTATTGATGTTGATGGAAATAAATTAAAAGTAGAAGCTAAAAATCTTGATTCAGTTAATCTAGAAGGTATTAAACAAAAAGCCAATTCAGGAGTATTTGTAGTTAATAATACAATAAAGACTCTATTCATGTATGACTCAGAAACTCTAAGAAAAGAATTAAACAAATATAAGGGATAATATCCCTTTTTTCTTTAACAAAAAACCTCTAAATCTAGAGGTTTATTGTCTTTTATTTTTAAAGAATGAAATATACTTTTTAATATCCATATTATTATATGCATACTTTATATTATTCCAGTTAGAAGGGAATAATTTTTTATAGTTAGAATATGAAAATCTATCATCATAAAGTATAGCTACACCTTTATCATTTTCACTTCTAATAAGTCTACCAACAGACTGTATTACTTTACTCATTCCGGGTATTTGATAAGCATATAATAAGCCATCTCTATTTGTATTGTCAAAATAATCTTTAAGCATATTATTATAATCATCAAATGGAGGTAAGCAGATAGATACTATCATTACACCACTAAGCATATCTCCAAAGAAATCAATTCCTTCACTAAATACACTACCCATGATAAAGAAACCTACTTTAGTCTTAGAATGATCCTTAAATTCTTGTAAGATTCCTTCCTTTTCATCATCTGTAAGATTCTTTGTTTGAATAATACATTCATAATCAGGATTTTCTAAATGTCTTAATACTAGATTCATATATTCATATGACGGGAAGAAGACGATGTAATTACCTGTCTTATATTTAGTTAATTCATCAATACATAAAATGATATCATCTACACTATTTAATCTATCAGTATATTTAGTATAAGTATTCTTTCTAACTATTAATAATAAGTTATCATTTGGGAATGGATTAGGTATTTGTACATCAAGCACGTCATGTCCAATAAGTAAGTTTTTATAGTAATCAATTGGATACATTGTTGCACTAAAGAAGATTTGACTATCTGAATGTTGTGTAATAGTTTTATTAATGAATTTAGAGGCATCTAGACACTTTATTGAGTAGATGTCATAATCTATTACAAACTTAAAGTCGGAGTCGTAAAAATCGCTTATTTTAAGGAAATTCTTTAAATTGAAATAATAAGGTAGTGCCTGATCTCTAATCTTTTTTGCTTTAGTTGAAAGTAGTACTCTTTCAGCCTTAGAAACTATACTTCTAAGTGTTGTTAAAAACTCTAGAGGTATCTCATCTAAGTAATTAAAATCTCTATCAAATAAAGATACTACATTATAGAACATGTCAGATAATCTATTAATAGATGGAGCGTATTTAGAAACATATTCACATAAATAATTAACATCATTTAAACTCATAGTTGCTGAATACATTTCTTTAGATCTATTTATTAGATTATGTGCCTCATCAATTAATAAAATTTGCTTATAATCTTCAGTATCAAAATAACGCTCTAAGTGCGTTCTAGGGCAGAAAGCATAATTATAATCACCTATGATGATATCTGCGTAATTTGATAGGTCTAATTGATATTCAAAAGGACATATTTTATATTCTAAAGCTTTATCAATAATAGTCTTTCTATCAATGATATCTTTGCTATCATACATATCATAAATAGCATTCTTTAATTTCTCATAATACCCTACCATATATGGACACTTTTCAGAGTTGCAAAGCTTATCGCCAGTAGCACACATTTTCTCTTTTGCGGTTAATTCGATTACCTTTATTTTACAGTTATTATCAATAAACATTTTTACTGTTTCTAAACATATTGCTTTACCGCTTGTTTTAGCGGTTAAATAGAATATTTTAGTCTTGTTTTCTGTAATAGATTTTACTGATGAAAATAGTGTTGAAATAGTCTTGCCTACACCTGTAGGAGCTATCGCAAACAAGGTATTATTTTCATTAATATTTTTATAACAGTTATTAATAAATTCTAACTGGTTTTTTCTATAGTTTTTAAAAGGGAAAGTTAGTAACTTAACACTTTGAATTAACTCTAAACTATGAGTATCAAGTTTATTAATCCAAGATACATATTCATTTAGTGATAAGAAGAAGAATTCTTTAAGTTCTTCAAGGCTAAAATTATAGTCAAAAGAGATACTATCTTTCTTCTCAAAATGGACATAAGTTATCTTAACATCAATATTATCATAATCAGTTTTTAGTAGGTATAGGTAGGCATATATTTTAGCTTGGGCTAAGTGCTCTTTTTTTACTTCAATATCTTTTAAATCTATGAAAGCAGTTTTAATCTCTTCAATAAGTAATCCATTATTTAATAATCCATCTATAAAGCCATGTACTGTAATATCATAATCCATTATTTTAAATGTATCTTTGACATAATATTCTTTAATATCAATGTCTTTTTTGTATAAGCTTTGCCAGTAGGAATGGATCTCAATACCTATGGCATCTCTATTAAGTTCGTTAGACAAATCACCGGTAGAATATAGGAATTTTACTATTTCTTTTACCGCTAAAACTAGTTCCATAAACCTCACCTAAAATTATTATAACACATATTTAAATTATATTTAAAAAAAGTCTTGTTTTTTATGTTTTTTTGTAGTAGAATAATAAATGAAGAAAGAGTAAATGAGATTTCTCATAACATTAAGAGTTAGAATGGCATTAATAACTCTTTTTGTTTTTTATGGGGAATTTTTTTTATGCTTAAATATTATTAATAATTATAGTATAATAATTATAGGTGGTAATTATGGATAAATTCCTAAACGATTTATTTGATATATTAAAGATTAATTCAGTATATAGTACTGATGTAAGACCTTTTGGTAAGGGTAACATTTTATGTATTTATAATATGCTTGTAAAAGCTAATCATTATGGTTTTAGATGTAAGAATATAGACAATTATTGCTGCTACGCTGAGTTCGGTAGTGGTAAGCAAATTTTAGGTATTTTATGCCACTTAGATGTAGTTGATGTAAATATCGATAAATGGCATACTGACCCATTTATCCCAACAATTATAGATAATAAAATATATGCTAGAGGAATCCAAGATGATAAGGGTCCTTTAATGTGTGCTTTCTATGCAATGAAAGAACTTATGGATGAAGGTTTTAAACCTAAAAAACGTGTTAGACTAATTATGGGTTGTAATGAAGAATCTGGATGTCTTTGTATGGAAAAATACAAGGAAGTTGAAGAAATACCTTATATGAGTTTTTCGCCAGATGCAGAGTATCCTGTAATATATGGTGAAAAAGGGATACTAGTAATTAAAATAAGTGGAAAAGTAGATTCAGTTATAAAAGAATTTCATGCAGGAACAGTACATAATGTAGTACCTGATAAAGCAGAAGTTTTAATTGATGAATTACATACTTATTATGGTAATGCAGCCCATGCGATGAATCCTAATTTAGGCACTAATGCAATAAGTTTAGCTATTGATGATTTAAAGAATAAATATAATGATAGTTTTATTAATTTTTTAGATGAATATTTCACTAATGATTTTTACGGTGAAAAGATTAATTGTGCTATGAACGATTCACTTATGAATGAACTAACAAGTAATCTTGCGAGCCTTCATCTAAAGGATAATTATTTTGAAATGGTAATAGATTATAGAATTCCTAAAAATATATGTAAGAGGAATATAGTAAGCAGTATTAAAAACATAATCAAGGATTATAATTTTAATTTAGAAGTAATTCATGATATGAAAGTACATTTTGTAAATCCAGAAGGTAGATTAGTTAAAAAGTTACTTAAAGCATATCAAGAAAACACTGGTGATTATGAATCAAAACCTATAGCTATAGGCGGTGGAACATATGCTAAATGCTTTAAAAACAGTGTTGCTTTTGGAACTAAATTTAAAGATGATGAAGAAGTGTGCCATATCGATAATGAATATGTAGATATTGATAAACTAAGATTAAATATCAAAATTATAAAAGATGCCATAAAGGAGTTAACAAAATAATGAGAAGAAGAAATATTAAAGATGCATCTACTAAAGTTAATATGAGTAAATATATCATTACTCCAGAGGATAAAATTGATTTTATGAAGTTGTTTAATAACGATAATCCTAATCATATTGAAATAGGAATGGGTAAAGGAAAATTCATTATTCAAATGGCTTTAAACAACCCAAATATCAATTTTATTGGTATAGAGAAGTATTCTAGCGTAATACTTCAAGCAACCAAGAAATTGGACAATATAGACTTTATCCCTAATTTAAGATTGATGAATATGGATGCTACAAACTTAAAGGATGTATTTAGCGACAAGTCCATAGATTTAATATATTTAAACTTCTCAGATCCATGGCCTAAGAAAAGACAAGCTAAACGTAGATTAACTCATGAGAACTATTTAAAAATATATGATGACTTATTAAAAAAGAATGGACAAATCTATTTTAAAACAGATAATAGAGGTTTATTTGAATATAGTCTAGAAAGTATAACTAATTATGGTTATAAGATTAAAAACGTTTGTTTAGATCTTCATAATACTGAATTAGATTTTATTAATGTTAAAACAGAATTTGAAGAAAAATATGGTGCAAATTCACCTATTTATAGATTGGAGGCATATAAGTGAAATTAGCAATAACTACAAAAGGAAACTTAGAAGATTCTTTATTTGAAATTGCATATGAAACTATTGAAAAATATAGTGGTTTAAATGCATGTGCAAAAGTTGAATTAGAAGGTATTGATTTATCTGATTTAAAACAAGATGGTAATAGTTTTGTTTATATCGGAGAATTAAATATCGATGAAAATGTTGATATTGAATCACTAAAGAAATATAAAAGAGTTATATTAGTTGCTATGGGTGCTAAATATCAAAAAATGTTAAAGAAGATTTTTGATGAGGAATATGATGAATCATTTATTCCATCAAAACTATTTGATTTAGAAGATTGTTATATTATAGGAGATAAAACATCAACAAAATTAATTGAAAATGACAACGAAGAGTAGGTGATTTTATGTGCGGAATAGTTGGCTATGTAGGAGCTAAAGACGCTAGATCAATTATTCTTGATGGCTTAAAAACACTAGAATATAGAGGATATGATTCTAGTGGTATAGCATTAAGAGACAATGATAAATTTAAAATATTTAAGGATAAAGGAAGAATCGCTCATTTATGCGACATTACTGATTATTCATTTAAAACAAATATAGGTATTGGACATACTAGATGGGCTACTCATGGTATGGTTAATTATGATAACAGCCATCCACACATTTCTAATAATAAAAGATTTATTCTAGTACATAATGGTATTATTGAAAATTACAGAAAATTAAAAATAGATTATTTATCAGATTATAGTTTTTATAGTGAAACTGATAGTGAGGTAATTGTTAATCTAATTGAATTCTATAGTAAGAAATTTGACACATTAGATGCAATTAGAAAAACTGTATCTAAATTAGAGGGATCTTATGCCTTATTAATTTTAGATGAACAAAACCCTGATGTAATTTATTTAGTTAAAAATAAAACACCATTAATTATTGGTTTACAAGATGATGGTGTAGTAATTGCTTCAGACATTATAGCTTTCCCTAAGGATACAAAGAAATATTTTTCATTTGATGATCAAAGAATAGCTACAATAAAAAAAGATGAAATTAAAGTAATGGATTTAATGGGTTTTGAAATCAAACCTGATTTTAAAGACATTAAGCTTGATGATTTCAATTTATCAAAAGGTAATTATGAACATTATATGTTAAAGGAAATTGAGGAGCAACCTGATGTAATTAGACGTATAATCACTAAATACTTTGATGAAGAAGATAATGCGATTATTGATTTAGATTTAATTAATGCAATCAATAATAGCGATAAGATAAATTTTGTTGCTTGTGGCACAAGTTTATATGCATCGTTTATGGGTAAATATTTCTTTGAGAAATTATGTGGAATACCTACAGAATGCTTTGTTGCTAGTGAACTTGTATATTCTAACCCACTTATGACTAAAAAGCCTATATTTATCTTTGTATCACAATCTGGTGAAACTTTAGATTGTATTACAGTATTAAAGAAATATAAAGAATTAGGATTTAAGACAATCTTAATCACTAATTCAGTTGGCTCAACACTTGCTACATTAAGTGACTATGTACTTGATATTTGTGCTAATACAGAAATAAGTGTAGCATCAACAAAGAGTTATACAGCAAGTATTGCTATTATGTCTATTCTAGCTAAAGCTGTATCTAATAAGAAAACTAATTTAAAGAACAATTTAAATAGAGTTTCAAAAGTTATTGAAGAAATTATAGTAGACTTAAAACCACTAATTAAAGATATGGCAAAGCATCTAAAAGATTCAAATGCTATATTCTATATTGGTCGTGGTATAGATTACTGGGCAGGCGATGAAGCTGCACTTAAATTAAAAGAAATATCTTATATTAATACAGATAGTTATTCTTCTGGAGAATTAAAGCATGGAACAATTGCTTTAATTGAGGAAGGTACACCAGTTATTGCCATTATTACACAAGAAGGCACTAACTCAATTGTTAGATCTAATTTAGCTGAAGCTGAAGCTAGAGGAGCTAGAGGATTTGTTATTTCCTTAGAATCTTTAGCATATTCTAAAGATGATATCATCATTCCTAATGTTGCACATTATCTAACTCCTATGGTATCAGTTGTAGCTTGTCAAATGTTAGCTTATTATGTAGCATTATTTAAGAATAATGATATTGATAAGCCAAAGAACTTAGCTAAGTCAGTTACAGTAGAATAATATAGTAATAGCCTTATTTTTGAGGCTATTATTTATTAAAATATTACTCGTTTCGAAGGATATACCTAACTAGTAATAATAACTAGATAAAGTATTTATAAAAACTAATTAAAGTAAGGTGAGAGAATGAAAAAAATATTAAAACCTATTTTAGTAATGTCTTTAGGATTATGCTTATTTGCGTGCTCTAAGAAGACTACTAGCAAAGCTGGCAAAACAAAAACTGTTCCTGGAATTAGCACGCAATGCCATAAAACTACTACAACAGCTGCTACAACAACAGATTATAAAGAACCAATATGGGTTAAACTTGATTTTGGTGATTATGGTGAATATGGCGTTGATGAAAAATACTTAGATTGGCATTATGTTGATGAAATCACAAAAGATTGTTTCCCTTTTGATTTAGTTTGGAAATTACGTTATTTTAAAGGCTGGGCATATAATAATGAGATAATATTTGATGAAAATGGAAATAAAATTAAAGATTTTGAAATAGCTGAATCTATGATTTTTAATGTTGTGTTTGAACCTGTTGATGCATTAAAGGAATTTAATTTTTCTGCTGGTTATGACTCATTTGATATTTGGGGATTTGCAAATAATGATCCAGATTATTTATTAACAATAACTACAATTGATATACCGGAAAAAGTCACTTGGAATGATAAAGTTTTTGAAATTTATCGTATTCATGCATCAGGTGATAAGCTAATTGGATGTAACAATGTTGAATATTTAACTATTCCTTATGCTAGTGGAATTAGCGCTAGAGGTTTTCTAAGCTTTCATTTTGGATGCTTATGGGGAACAAAAGAATTTGATGATTCTTATGAAGTAATAGGATATTATCAGCCAAGTAGTGCATCATCTGAATATGAAGAAACTAAATATTACGTTCCTAAATCATTAAAAAGAATCAAACTTACAGGTGATTTCATTGAAACACACACATTTTCTAACTACAATCAATTAAAAGATGTAGAATTTATTATAACAAATAACATGAAAACAATTTATAGTAATGCATTCTATGGAATTACTGAACAATTAAATATTTATTATGAAGGATCTATCTCAGATTTTAATAAAATAACAGTTGATTCTACAGGAAATGATGCATGGATTAACGCAAACGTTTATTTCTATAGCGAAGATGATCCAGGCGATGGTGGAAGCTATTCTTTCTACCATTATGACAAAAATGGAAACATAGTTATTTGGAATTAACATAAAATAAAGCGCCTATAAAAATAGGCCTTTTTTTACTTTCTACAGGATAAAATATAACTAGTTATTAAAACTATATAAACTCATATAAAAAACTAATTATAACACACCCTCTACACGCTTTGATATAACTAGTATTAATAACTAGATAAAATAATAAATAAAACTAGAAAAATATAACCTTGTATTAAGCCGTTAATTGTTATATAATAAAGTTGAAAAAGAGTTGATTTTATGCGCATTATTTCAGGCAAATACAGAGGTAAAAAAATAGATATTGTAGGCGTTGATACAACTAGAGAAACACAAGATAAAATAAGAGGAGCAATTTTTAATTCTATTTATCCATATATGGATAATAAGAAAATAGGTTTAGATTTATTCTCTGGATCTGGTTCTATGGGAATAGAAGCTATATCTCGTGGTTTAGAATATTGTTATTTTAACGATTTAAATACTGATGCCTATAAAACTACTAAAAAGAATATAGAATCTTGTAAAATAAGCGATTATAAGCTT
>Ga0247609_10006761_pt1 | contig 11007 bp, 3 predicted proteins | sample 172DNAGHGlowgp2_FD_193487 | JGI IMG/M metagenome (GOLD analysis project Ga0247609, IMG submission 193487) | Sheep rumen microbial communities from Palmerston North, Manawatu-Wanganui, New Zealand - 1728 DNA GHGlow gp2 | ecosystem: Host-associated > Mammals > Digestive system > Stomach > Rumen ... | reverse complement strand
AAAATGGGGAAACACAAGAAATAGCCTTTAATTATTTCAATATAATTAAAGATATGATACAATTATAGAATAAGAGTTCGATAATAGTAGGAGATGATTTTATGAATAAAAAGCATATGCTATCAAAAACAGAGGAAGGGATTTATGTATCTTGCCTAAGTAAGACAGATGCTTATAATCTTCCATTTTTAATGAAGCTAGGAAATGACATTGATTTAAAAAGATTTAATTCTTCAATTAATGAAATATTAAAGGCACATCCATATTTAAATACAAATTTATGTATGGAAGATGATGGTAAGGTTTATAAGTTTATTAATGAAAGAACTATAAGCCTAGATGTTGAAGAGGTAAATAGCTTAGAAATTGGTGTAGAATATTTTGATTTATTAAAGGATTACCTTTATAATTTTAGATTATTAAAATTTGAAGGTAATTATTATTTCTATTTTAATTTCCATCATATTATTATGGACGGTACTTCAATAAAGCTATTTATTGATGATTTTTGTAATTGCTACAAGGGGAATAAGTTAGAGACTGAAAAAATATCTGCTAATGATATTTCAGATAATGAAATAGAAGTATTAAAAAGCGATAGCTATAAAAAGGCTAAGGATTACTTTGGTAAGATTATAGCTGATCCTGAGACTGATTCTACATTAGTATTTGATAAGAATGAAGCTAAGGAAGAATATGTATTTTTTGAAAAGAAAATATCCATTAAAAATGATGATATTAAAGCATTTACTAAGAAGAATAATATTAAGACATCATCATTCTTTTTAGCAGGCTTTTCATATTTATTATCAATTGTTAATATGGATAATAAGAGCTTATTCCTAACAGTTAATAATGGTAGAAATGATGATTTAAATAATACATATGGTATGTTTGTTAAGACATATCCATTCTATTTAGAGCATAAAGAAAATATAATTGATTATTTAAATGAAGCGGATAAAGAACAAAGAGAAAGCCAAAATAATTTAGCTTATCCTTTCTCTGATTTAACTAATGATTTAGGTATTAATTCATCAATCTTCTGTGCATATCAGGGCGATTATTTTTATAATTATGATTTAAATGGCAAAAAGGAATATTTAAAATGCTTAGATAGAATTGATGGTAAGGGTACTTTAACAATTGAAATCCATAGAATTGATGGAGAATTTAATTTATGGGTTGAATATAAGGCTGATAAATATGAAAGAGGTACTATCGATCATTTAATTAAGATGTATGATATAGCTTTACATGAATTATTAGTTAAGGAAAAGCTATCTGATATTAGTTTGGTTGATAATGATGAATTAGAATTATTAGATTCATTTAATAATGCTGATACATCATATATTAATGAAAATAATACATTCCTAGATGATTTTAAATTATCTGTAAAGAATTATCCTAATAACAATTGTGTTGTATTTAAGGATAAGGAATATACATATAAGGAAGTTGATTTAGCTTCTAATAGAATAGCTAATAAATTATTAGAAAATAAATTTAAGAGTGGAGAAGTAACATCAATCCTAATTCGCAAGAATGAATTTGTTGTTATCGCATCTATTGGTGTATTAAAATCTGGTATGGCATATCAGCCACTTGATTCTACATATCCAAAGGATAGACTAAATTTCATGGTTAAGGATTCTAGTGCTAAATGCTTAATTTTAGATAGAGAATTTGATGATATTATTGATGATTTTAAGGGATTAAAGATTTATACAGATGAATTATTAGGATTAAAGACAAGTGATGTAAATCCTAATGTTAATGTTAAGCCTAATGATTTATTCATTATGCTTTATACATCAGGCTCAACTGGTGTTCCAAAAGGAGTTATGATTGAGCATAGAAATGTTAATGCATTAGTTCAATATTCTAAAAAGATGTTTAATATGGATAGTAGCTGCAAGGCAGCCGCTTATGCATCATATGGCTTTGATGCTAATTTAAATGATTTATATCCTACATTATCGGCAGGTGGTACAGTCTATATTATTCCAGAGGAATTAAGATTAGACTTAATGAAGCTTGGAAAATATTATGATGATTCAGGTATTACTCATGTTTTAATGACTACTCAGGTAGGTAGACAATTCGCATCTGAAATAGAAACTAAAACATTAAAGTATTTATATGTTGGTGGAGAAAAACTTGTACCTATTGAACCACCAAAGAATTATAAGCTTTATAATCTTTATGGTCCAACAGAGGGTACTACATATTGTACAGGCTTTTTAGTAGATAAGCTATATTATAGAGTACCTATTGGTAAGATGAATTCTGATTATAAATCTTATGTTTTAGATAAGAATATGAAGAGATTACCAACATTATTTTCGGGTGAATTATATATTGCTGGTCCTCAGGTATCAAGAGGATATTTAAATAGAGAAAAGGAGGATAAGGAAGCCTTCCTTAAGAATCCTTTTGATAAAGATCCTAAATTTAGTGTTTTATATAAGACAGGAGATATTGTTAGATATTTAAGTGATGGTAATATTGATTTTATTGGAAGAAGGGATGGACAGGTAAAGATTAGAGGCTTTAGAGTAGAGCTAACTGAGGTAGAAAAGATTATTAGAGAATACCCAGGTATCAAGGACGCTACTGTAAAGGATTTTAAGGATCCAGCTGGTATAGTATTTATTTGTGCATATATTGTTTCTGATAGTAAGATTGATGTAGATAAGCTAAATCAATTTATAGGTGAAAGAAAGCCGCCTTATATGATTCCTGCTTATACTATGCAAATAGATAAAATTCCTTTAAATCAAAATCAGAAGGTTAATAAGAAGGAATTACCAAAGCCAGAACTTAAGCTTGCTGAGGTAGTTAAGCCAAAGACTGATTCTGAAAAGAAGGTATTTGATATATTAAAGAATATTTTAGGTCATGAATCATTTGGTGTAACAACTAATATTTATGATGCTGGCTTAACATCTATTTCATCTATTAGATTATCTATTTTATTATCTAAGGAATTTAATAAGGAAATAACTAATAGTGATTTAAAGAATAATCAAACTATTAGAGAATTAGTTAATATCTTAGAAAATAAAGAAGAGGATAATGATGAATTTGAATTATTAGATGAATATCCTATTACTAAGACACAGGAAGGTATCTTTGTTGAATGTGTATCTAATAGAGGATCTACAAATTATAATATTCCTATTTTATTTAAGCTAGATAAGAAAATAGATTTAAATAAATTAAAGGAATCTGTAATTAAGGCTATAAATAATCATCCATATTTAAAGACTAGATTATCTATGAATAGTGATGGTAATATCGTCGCTAAAAGATTTAATGATGATGTTATTATAGATAATATTAAGGTTGATAAATTAAATTCTAATGAATTAATTAAGCCATTTGAAATATTAGATGGTAAATTATATAGAGGATCTATTATAGAGGCATCTGATTCTAATTATTTATTCTTAGATTTCCATCATATTATTTGTGATGGTACTAGTGAGGCTATAATATTAAATGATATTAATAATGCTTATTTAGGTAAGGATTTAATAAATGAGGATTTAGATGGATTCAATGTTGCCTTAAAGGAAAAGAAGAATTTATTAACTGATAAATTTAATAAGAATAAGGAATTCTATTTAGATTTATTAAAGGATATTGATGGTGAATATTTAATTAAGAAGGATTTAAAGGTTAGTGATAAATCAAAGCTTAAATCAATAGACTTTAATTTAAATATCGATTTAGATAAATTAAATAAATTCATTAATGATAATAAATTAACAATGAATGCATATTTTAATTTCGCATTCGCATTTACATTATCTAAATATTTATATAAGAATGATGCCTTATATGTGACTATTTATAATGGTAGAGGCTCATCTAAATTAATAAATACAGTATCAATGCTTGTTAAAACATTACCTGTATATATTAAATATGAAGAAAATGATGATTTATTAAATAAGCTAAATGACGCTAAGAATATATTATCTAGCTTACAAGCAAATGATTTATATTCATTCTCTGATGTTGTTAAGGATTTTGATGTAAGTGCTGATATTATGTTTGCATATCAGGGTGATAATTTCACATTTGATAATATTGGTGGCTTTAAGGCTGAATCTGTTATTCTAGAATCAGATACACCTAAGAGTGCATTTGGATTAGATGTATTCTTAGAGAATAAGGTATTTAGAGCTCATTTTGAAATTGATGAAGCTATTTATAATTTAAATACTATATCTTCATTTAAGAGATTATTTGAGCTTGTCTTAAATGAGCTAATGATAAGAGGTAAGATTAAGGATATTAATACATTACCTAAGGAAGATTTAGAATTCTATAATAAATTTAATGATAATAAGGAAGAAATACCTAATATATCATTTAATAAATTAGTTGAAAAGCAGGCTATATTAAATCCTAATAAGGTTGCCGTTATTGGTAAGGATGGACAATTTAAATATAAGGAATTTAATGAGGCTTGTAATAAGGTTGCCAATACCTTGATTGATAATGGTGTTAAGCTAGAGGATAAGGTTATTATGCTAATGCCTAGAATAGCTAAGGCCTATGTTGTAAGACAGGGTATTATTAAATCTGGTGGTGCCTTTGTTCCTATTGATCCTAAATATCCAGATGATAGAGTTGAATATATTATTTCAGATTCTAAAGCTAAATATTTAATTTCAACTAAAAAGATATTAGATGAAAAGAAGGAATTAATTAAGCAGGCTAATGTTAAAGCATTTAGTATTGAGGATATATTAGAATCTAGTAAGATTAATAATCCTGATGTTAATATTCCATCTAATAGCTTATGCTATGTCATTTATACATCTGGTTCAACAGGAAGACCTAAGGGTGTTATGATTTCTCATCATAATTTAGTTAATTATGTATTAGATGGTAAAAATATTGGTACTAAGCCATATAGAGATATAAAGAAGGATCCTGTTGGCTGTTCATTTGCCTCTTTAAGCTTTGATGCCTCACTTCAAGAGGAATGCGTTCCATTATCTCATGGCTACACAGCTGTTATAGCAAGTGAAGAGGAAATTGAAAATCCATTATTATTAGCTAAGACATTAATTAAGAATAAGGTTAATATAATGTTTATGACTCCATCATTTGTATCTAATTTCATCGATATGAAGGAATTCATTGAGGCCTTAAAGAATTTTGAAGTATTAGATATGGGTGCGGAGGCAGTGCCTACTGAGCTTTGTGAAAAGCTAAGAGCACTAGGTGTTAACGCTGAAATTTATAATGGATATGGTCCTACAGAAACTACAATAACATGTACATATCATCGTGTTACTGATAAATATATGACTATTGGTAAGCCATTTGCGAATACATCATTATATTTACTTGATAAGGCTGGTCACATTTTACCAATTAACGCTATTGGCGATTTAACAATTTGTGGTGATTCAGTTGGTATTGGTTATTTAGGTATGCCTGAAAAGACTGAAGAAAAATTCATTAATGTAATGGGTAAGAGAGCATATCGAAGTGGTGACTTAGCTCGTTATAATAATGATGGTAATATTGAATTCTTTGGTAGATTAGATAATCAGGTTAAGCTAAGAGGATTAAGAGTTGAGCTTGATGAAATTGAGAAGGTATTAAATTCTTATCCTAATATTTCAAGAAGTATAATTGTTGTTAAAACTAATCAGGTTGATGGTGATTATTTAGCAGCTTACTTTACCGCGACAGTAGAAATTGATAAGGATGATTTAACAGCACATATGGCTAAATCATTAACTCCTTATATGATTCCTAAGGTTATGATGCAGCTAGAAAGAATTCCATTAACTCCAAATGGTAAGATTGATAAGAAGGCCTTACCTGAAATTAAGGTTGAGGAAAAGAAGAGAGAAACAAGAAAGCCTAAGAATGATCTAGAAAGAAAGCTTTTAGATATATTTGCTAAGGCATTAGGTGATTCTAATATTGGCGTAGATGAGGATTTCTTCGATTTAGGTGGTACATCACTTTCTGCTTCAAAGGTTGCTATGCTAGCGTTACAAGAAAAGCTTCCAATTGCTTATAAGGATATATTTGAATATTCCACTGTATTAGAATTAGAAAAGCATATTAATTCTTTAAATGGTGTAGAAGAGGTCCTAGAAGAAATTGAGGAAGTAGAGCTTCCTGCACTTACATATAATAATGTTAAATATGTTAATGATATTAAGGAAGAAAGAAATCTTGGTACTGTATTATTAACTGGTTCAACTGGCTTCCTAGGTATCCATGTTTTAAAGGAAATGATGGATAGAGGAGAAAATATAATTGCCTTAGTTAGAGGTAAGGAGGTTAGTCCTCAAATAAGATTAGAGGGCTTAATGACTTATTATTTTGATTCTCCATTTAAGGAAGAAATAGAAAGATATGTTAAGATTATTGATTGTGATGTAACTGATAATACTTTATTAGAAAAGATAAAGGATTATAAGATTGACACAATCATTAATTCCGCTGCTCTTGTTAAGCATTTTGCTTCTGATGATAGTATTGAAAGAATTAATGTTGGTGGTGTTAAGAATTTAATTAATGTCGCTAAGGCTAAGAATGCTAGATTAATTCAAATTTCAACATTATCAGTAGCTGGCGAAAATATCGATAATAAATTTGAGCCTACATTTAAGATGAAGGAAAATATGCTATATTTTGGACAGGATATTTCTAATAAATATGTTAATTCTAAATTTATGGCAGAAAAGGCAATCTTAGAAGAAATAGATAAGGGCTTAGATGCTAAGATTATTAGAGTTGGTAACCTAATGGGTAGAAATAGCGATGGTGAATTCCAGGCTAATTCTATTACAAATGGATTTATGAGAGATTTAAAGGGATATTCAGTATTACATAAGTTCCCAGTTAATTCTATGGATATTGAAGTCGATTTCTCACCTATTGATGAGGTTGCGAAAACAATCTTATTATTGGCTAATACAAATTCTAAATTTACAGTATTCCATAGTGCTAATTCACATATGATTCAAATGGGTGATATCATTTATGCATTAAATGGATTAGGCTTTGAAATTGAAGTTGTATCAGATGAAGAATTTGTTAAGGCTATGACAGAAATGATGGCAGATGATAAAAAGAATATGCTTGTTTCATCACTAATTTCCTATTCTTCAAGTGATAAGCATACTCATGCCTATATTTCATCTAATAATGAATTTACAAATAAGGCCTTATATCATTTAGGATATAAGTGGCCTATTACAGATAGAGAATATCTAGAAAAGGCTATTGAATCCTTAGATACATTAGGATTCTTTGAAAGAATAGAATAAGGGGTTGTTATAGTGCTTGAAAGAAATTCAAAGCTTATAAATAAAAAATTTTATCAATATTTAATACCCTCAGTATTAACAATATTTGCTATGCAATTCGCATCATTATTTGATGGAATAATTGTTGGTAATTTATTAGGTGGTGTAGCACTATCGGCATCATCTATGGCAGTGCCTGTCATATTAATAGTTCAAATGCCAGGCCTAGCCCTAGGTGTAGGTGGAGCGATAGTAGTAGGCTCATTACTAGGAAAAAGAGACACTAAGAAGGCAAATGCTGCCTTCTCAGCCTGTCTTATCTTTGGCATGGCATTTGGTCTTTTAGTATGTGCTCTAGGAGCATTTATCGCAAAGCCAATAGCTTCTTTATTTGCAGCCGAGCTACAGGATGGTATTTATGCTTATTTATTAGTTTATTTCTTAGGTGATCCAATTATTATATTTTCTATATTAATGGCATCATTTATGACAATAGATAATAATCCAAGGCTATCATCATTTTTCTATATTTTGGCAAATGTTATTAAAATAGCTTCAATGTTTTTATTCATTCAGGTATTTAATTGGGGTATGTATGGAGCGGCCTTATCATTAATAGTAGGCTTTGGTCTAGCTTCACTTTCATTGATAAAATATTTTAGATCTAAAAAAAGAATGCTTAAATTTACTTTTAAGCTAAAAGGGTGCTTTAGTGATTTTAAGCTATCACTAAAGGCATCAGGTGCGACAGCCTTAAATTATACATTAAACGCAGTACAAATGATTATAGTTAATATAGTTATTAGTAGTGCAGTAACTGATTATAATGATTTATTAATATATGGCTTAGTATGTAATATGATTTTCGTATTTGATTTATTCTCAGGAGGAATCCTAAGCTTACTTCCTACACTATGTGGAATATTTAATGGAGAAAAGGATTATTATTCACTTAAGCAGATTGCTAAAAAGGTATATATTTTAAATCTATTGTCATCAGTAATTATTACAATATTAATATTATCTTTACCAAATGTTTATTCAACAGTATTTGGCTTTGACGTTCCAAAATATCAGGAAAGAGCTAATTTTATAATAAGAATATTTGTATTTACATTCATACCTTATGAATTAAATATTTTTAATATGAATTATTACCCATCTATTGAAAGAAATAGTCCTTCATATGTAACTGTATTATTAAGAGAAGCCTTAATTGTTATACCTGTCACAGTAGCCTTAGTTTATACAAAGGGTCTAGAGGGTTATGCAATAGCACAGATAATAACCGAGGTATCAACATTAATAATTACATATTCATTTGTTCTTATTTATAGTAAATATAAAAATATTGGTAAGGGCATATTTATGATTCCTAAGCTAGATTATGAATCATATGATATATCAATAGATAATAATATTGATAATGTAGCGATAGTATCAAAGGAAATTGCAGATTTTGCAATTAATAATAAGATAGATAATAGAAATGCTCAAATGATTGCCTTAGCGGCAGAGGAGATGATTTCTAATATCATTGTTTATGGATATGATAGTCATAAACAAAACTTTATCGATATTAATTTTAAAATAATAAGCGATAAAATAGTATTACGTATTAGAGATGATGGAGTACCATTTGATCCTACTAAATATGATTTTGATAATAATGAAAATTATTCAACAATGGGAATTAAGATGGTATTAGATTTAACAGATAATATGCAATATATGAGAATAATTAACTTAAATAATACAACAATAGAAATTAAATTAAAGGAGACGGTTTAATATGGAAATTACAATTAATCATGGAGAAAATTTAGTTATTAGCTTAAATGGTAGATTAGATACTACGACATCTGTTCTATTAGATAAGCAATTTAAGGATATTAATATATCTGAAAATTTAGTAATCTTAGATTTTAAGGATCTAGAATATATTTCATCTGCTGGCTTACGTGTATTATTGGCTATTAAGAAGAAGCTAGATTCAGTTGGAAAGAGCCTTGAAATTCATAATATTAATCCTGTCGTAAAGGAAGTATTTAGCGTTACAGGCTTTAAGAATGTATTAACAGTTAAATAGAAAGTAGTGATATAATGCGTTTTTCAGTTCAAAGGAAAATCGTTTTGCTAGGTGCTGGATTATCTTTTTTATTGATGATAACGGCTTTTTTAACAAGCTTTTTTATATATATGCATAGAAGTCAGGAAAATTATATAAAATCAATTGATAACTCAATTAACGAGCTAGAAAATACTATTGCTGACGAACAGTCAATAGAAGAAATGAAGCCAATTGCTTTTAATGCATTGAAGATATATCTTGATAATATGGATTCTCTGGTACCAGAATTTAATACTTCTGACGAAAAATTTGAATATTATGCTGATCTTTATAGTATCATTTATCCATCAAAGGGATTTGGTCTTTCTAGAGAAAAGCTTAAATATCAAAATACATATCTTGATGTTTCAGCATCACTTACTAACGCATCTATTTCTGCAGGTACTCAAGTTGCCTATGCTGGTGTTATCATAGATTCAGAGGTAACAAAGGATGATGGAAGGCTTCTTTATCTATTTGATTCTAAATTTAGATTTACTAACACTGATGGTAATTTCTTTGGTACAGATTATAAAATGACTAAAGATGATATAGATGTCGATAAGGAGAGTGTAAGAGGCGAATATATTATTAATGGAAAGAATGCTAGAACATTAGATATTAATTTTGGAAAATTTAAGGAACTAGCAGAGGAATATTATGATACTGAAACAGCGAATTCTTATAGTGCTGATATTCAAAATATGGATGTAATTTTAACGGCCTTTATTGAATATGATTTATCAATATTAAATGCTGATTATCAATTCTTTGCCATAATCGAGGGAGTATCATTACTTACTGTATTAATAATATTAGCTATTTCTTATATATTAATTGCTAGATTCGTAATAGTTAAAAATATAGTAGAATTAACATCTAGCACAAAGGATTTCACTAATAATATCATGGATGGAAAAGAGATTAGTATAATTAATCCTAATATTAAATCTCATGATGAAATAGGCGAATTATCAGAATCATTCGTAAGAATGGAAGAGGAAATTATTAATTATACAGAAAAAATTGAACAAGCAACCACTGAAAGAGAAAAGCTTAATGCTGAATTAAGTGTTGCCTCAACAATTCAGCTTGAGGCATTACCTAAGAAGACATTAAATGATCATAAGGTTTTAATAGAGGCATCTATTAAATCAGCTAAGGAGGTCGGTGGTGACTTCTACGATTATTTCTATATTGATGATAATCATCTAGCAGTAATTGTATCTGATGTTTCAGGTAAGGGTGTACCAGCTGCGTTATTCATGATGAGAGCTAAGGAATTAATTAAATCAAAACTTATTATGAATAAAAATATAGAGGATGTATGCTTTGAGGTTAATAATGAGCTTTTAGAAAATAATGATGCTGGATTATTTATTACTGCCTTTATTGGTATTTTAGATTTTGAAAAGCTAGAATTTGAAATTGTCAATTGTGGTCATGAAAGACCTTATATCATTAAAAATGATAATGTAGAAAGATATGAAGTAGAATCTAATTTCATTCTTGGTGGCTTAGAGGATTATAAATATATTAAGAATGTAATTAAATTAGATAAGGGTAATAGAGTATTTATTCATACAGATGGTCTAAATG
>Ga0247609_10006760_pt1 | contig 11007 bp, 11 predicted proteins | sample 172DNAGHGlowgp2_FD_193487 | JGI IMG/M metagenome (GOLD analysis project Ga0247609, IMG submission 193487) | Sheep rumen microbial communities from Palmerston North, Manawatu-Wanganui, New Zealand - 1728 DNA GHGlow gp2 | ecosystem: Host-associated > Mammals > Digestive system > Stomach > Rumen ... | reverse complement strand
ACCTTTTTTATTCATTATTTAAATTTAAAAGTATGGGTTATCTATTTACATCAGAGTCGGTAAGCGAGGGTCATCCTGACAAGGTTGCCGACCAGATTAGTGATGCTGTTTTGGACAATTTGTTGGCGTACGACCCAGATTCCAAAGTGGCTTGTGAGACGCTTGTGACCACGGGACAGGTGGTGATAGCAGGCGAGGTGAAATCGCGTGCATACGTTGATTTGCCTGAAGTGGCACGTGAAACCATCAAGAGGATTGGTTACACAAAGGCGGAATATAAATTCGAAGCAGAAAGTTGTGGCGTGTTCAATGCCATTCACGAGCAGAGCGGAGATATCAACCGAGGTGTGGAGCGCGAAAAGCCTGATGACCAGGGCGCTGGCGACCAAGGTATGATGTTTGGTTATGCTATTAATGAGACAGAAAACTATTTGCCTCTTTCCCTTGACTTGAGCCATTATCTTCTTCGCACACTCGCCGACATTCGTCGCGAAGGCAAGCAGATGACTTATTTGCGCCCAGATGCCAAGAGTCAGGTGACGATTGAATATAGTGATGACGGCAAGCCGCTTCGAATTGATACGATTGTGCTGTCAACCCAGCACGACGAGTTTGTTCTACCTAATTTGACGATGAATCAAAAGACGGCAGACGAGCAGATGCTGTCGAAAATCAAGCAGGATGTGAAGCAGATTCTGATTCCTCGTGTTGTGAAAGAAATCCACGATGAGAATATCAGGAACTTGTTCACCCCAAGCATCAAATATCACGTGAATCCAACGGGAAAATTCGTCATTGGTGGACCTCATGGCGACACGGGTTTGACAGGTCGAAAAATCATTGTTGACACTTACGGAGGTCGTGGTGCTCATGGAGGTGGTGCTTTCTCTGGCAAGGACCCATCGAAGGTGGACCGTTCTGCAGCTTACGCAGCGCGTCATATTGCCAAAAACATGGTGGCAGCAGGTGTGGCAGACGAGATGCTGGTGCAGGTGAGCTATGCTATTGGTGTGGCAAAACCCGTGAGTATCTATGTGAACACTTATGGAAAGAGCCACGTTCCGCAGTCGGATGGTGAGATTGCCAGGAAGATTGGTGAGTTGTTCGACCTTCGTCCAAAGAAGATTGAGGAGCGCCTGAAATTGCGCAATCCTATCTACGAGGAGACTGCTGCCTATGGGCACATGGGTCGTGAACCAAAGACTGTTGTGAAGAAATTCAAGAATTCATACGAAGGCAACAAAGAAGTGGAAGTTGAACTCTTCACGTGGGAAAAGCTTGACTACGTGGATAAAATTAAAGAGGCTTTTGGGTTAGTGTAATAGACATCCTATTCTCCTCTCATCATTCTCGGAAGAAACATGGCAATTGCGGAATTTGATTCTTTCTTGACACGAGGCTCTGCCACTCCTTTGTCGGAACACCCTTACGTGGTAGAGGGTGCTAAACTGACGGATTGGGATGTGGCAGGAGTGCTTCGTGCTGAGACGGTGGCGAGCGATGGTTGGAACGTGTTTGCCATGCTCTTGATGCTGGGAGTGCTGGTGGCGCTTCTGGCTAAGAATCGAGAATTCCTGTTGTATAGATTCAGGGATTTTCTGACCAACGAGCGTCGTTTCAGTAATGCTGCCATGATGCCTGATGCCAGCGAGTTGCCACAGACCTTGGTGCTTCTCGTGATTACTTGCTGCAGTTTCAGTTTCATCTTCCACGATTTCTTGGCAAAGATACCTTCGGTAGCTCAATGGTTGGGAGAGTCTTTTCATCTTTACGCAGTGATTTTTGCTCTGATGCTTCTCTTCATTTTGTCGAAAGCCTTCCTCTATAAAGTGGTGAATTGGGTGTTTTTCCCTTCAGCAAAAAATCAGAAATGGATGTCTTCGTATTTCTTCCTTACATCGATGACTTCGTTTGTTGTTTTTTTGGTTGCAGCACTCTATATGTTTGTTAACATTAGCTATCTGGAAGTTGCAATTTGTCTGTTGATTTTGTTGTTTTTGTATGAATTATTGCTCTTTTATAAGCTAAATGTAAACTTTCAAGCCAAAAAGTATGGTCAATTGCTTATTTTTTTGTACTTTTGCGCCGTCGAAATAGTACCACTCCTTGCAATTTGGCACTTTTTTGCGCAAAATCATACGATTTGACGCTTATATAATACGACAATTACAAATCAAAAAGATCGGATTTGATGACGCCTAAAATCTTAATTTCTCAGCCTCGCCCTCAAACTGAAAAATCTCCTTATTTTGAATTGGAGAAAAAGTATGGTGTGGAAATGGTGTTCCGCCCATTTATTAAGGTAGAGCCTATGGAGCCCAAGGATTTTCGTGCACAGAAAGTGTCGATTCCTGGCCATACAGCCATCGTTTTTACTTCGCGCCATGGCATCGACCATTTTTTCAATCTTTGCAAGGAACTTCGTGTGAGTATTCCTGACGACATGAAGTATTTTTGCAAGTCGGAGCAAGTGGCTCTCTATATTCAGAAATACGTGCAGTATCGTAAGCGCAAGGTGTTTTTCCCTCTCACAGGCCGCATTGACGACCTTATTCCTATCATGGTGAAGCATAAGACAGAGAAGTATTTTGTGCCTCAGTCCTCTGCTCATACTGATGATTTGAAGAACAAGTTGGATGCAGCGGGTTTGACACACAACGAAGCTGTGATGTACTATACCGTGAGCAACGATTTTGGTCCAGACGAGCCTTTCGATTATAACATTGTCGTTTTCTTCAGTCCTGAGGGAGTGCATTCCTTGAAGAAGAACTTCCCAGACTTCGAACAGGGTTCCATCGCCATCGCTTGTTTGGGCAATACCACAATAGCTGCGGCAAAGGAAGCTGGACTCAGGGTAGATATGCAAATCACTCCTGAATTGCGCTCTGTGCCTGCTTTGATTGAGGATTTCATCAAGCGTCACGACAAGAGCGAAATCAAGAAGTAACACACACAAATAGATTTTCCTATGCGCGAGACTTTTACCAAGGCAGAGCGCATTTGCAGCAAACTGCTGATAGATAAACTTTTCACAGGCGGAAATGCATCAATGGCTGCATTTCCGCTTCGTGCTGTGTATATGTTCATTGATGCTGAAGACGAAAAGTTATCGTTGAAATCGCCCATTTCAGTGTTGATTAGTGTTCCAAAGCGTAAGCTCCATTTGGCGGTAGATAGAAATCGCTTGAAGCGACAGGTGAGAGAAGCTTATCGTCGCAACAAACAGAGTCTCTATGCTTTGATGGAGGAGAAAAAACTGCATTTGGCGATTGCTTTTATCTGCATCAGTGACCAACCGGCTGAAACGGAACAAGTGACTCGTGCCGTGAAAAAGGTTCTTCGTCGTATTGAAGAATCCGTGAAAAAGGAAGAGCCAGTGGTAAGGTCTATCAAAGAACCCGAAATTGAGCCTTCAGAGACGCTGGAAGAGGATTTCTCCGATGGACCGTATAATCCTTTGCTTTCGGAAGATTAAGGCTCCTGAATGCGATTTTGAAAGATGAAGACTTTTCTCCATACTCTTTGGTCCTGGATAGGCGTGCTTTGGTCTTGGATTGGCAAGATTTTATCGTGGGTTCTTTTGATTCCGATTTATTTCTACAAGAAGGTCATTTCGCCTATCACTCCGCCAGCATGCCGCTTCACCCCCACATGCTCTACTTATGCGGTGCAAGCCATCAAGAAGCACGGACCCATCAAAGGCTTTATTCTTGCTACCTGGCGCATCCTGCGCTGCAATCCTTTCGGAGGCTATGGCTACGACCCTGTGCCCGAGAAATTCCATTGGATGTTCTGGAAAAAAGAAACCCATAGCAACTGACTTCCCTCTTGAAGTCATGTTCCTGTGGGTTTTTGCATATAGGTTTTTACCTTTGAAATTTAACTAACTAAGTAATAATTGTATGAAAACGAGAATCATTTCACTTTTCTGTTCCATCATGTTGGCATTGCCAGTGGCTGCTCAGTCGTGGATTTGGTATCCTGGCGATATGGACATCTGGATGGGCAACAAAATCAATAATTTACGCACTGAGCGAGGTTCGTTCTATCCTGCATTCTGGCAAGCGTACAGTCATGAGCAGACGGTGGAGTACGTGAAGACCGTCGAATTGGCTGAGGCAGAGGAGGTGGAGATGTGTGTAGATGGTCATTTTGGCGTGAAGATTGATAATACCTATCTGTTTGGTATGCCCAAACGTTTCACGGTTCCTGCTGGCAGACACACATTGCATATCGCTGCACACAACAAAATGGCTCCTCCTGCACTTTGGCTAAAAGGTAAAACATTTGTCAGCGACACGACGTGGACTGTCACCAACTATGCTGTGCCTGTTCAGGTGGATACATGGAAAGAAACGGATGGTACACCCACTTTCACCCATCCTGAGCAATGCCCTTCCTCCTATCGCCTCCCCATCACTCCCATCCAGCCTGTCAAGTCCGAGCGAACGGGTAAGGAACTCTTTGTGGAGTGGCAGCGCGAGGGCATCGGCTATTTGCAGTTGAATGGTGTGAGTGGCGATGGACAGGTGAATGTCTATTATGGTGAGAGTCCTGACGAGGCACGCGACAAGCAACACTCCATCCTGACGGACCAAGTGGTTTTCTCTGGAGACCAAGTCACCGACCTCGCCACGATGGTTATTCAGCCACGTACGGGTAGCATATATGCTTTGAAGAACAGTCGTGCCATGCGTTATGCTTTGGTGGAATGTGTGGGCAATATCAGCATCGATGGTGTGACACTTCTCTCAGAGATGAAAGACGTGAAGCAGCGTGGTTCCTTCGAGTGTAGTGACACCTTGATTAACCGCATCTGGCAGGTGGGTGCCTATACGCTCCACCTGACTGACCGCGAGGTGATGATTGAAGGCATTAAGCGCGACCGTTGGATGTGGAGTGGCGATGCCATCCAGTCGTATCTGATGAACTATTACGCATTCTTCGACACACCAGTAGTGAAGCGCACCATTTGGGCGCTGCGAGGCAAAGACCCAGTTCAGCAGCACATCAACACCATCCTCGACTACACTTTCTTCTGGTTCAACTCCATCTACGACTATTATCTCTATACGGGTGATGCCGCCTTCGTGCGTCAAATCTATGGGCGCATGAAAAGTATGATGGACTATGTGCAGGGGCGTCTGAACCAACGAGGAATGGTGGAAGGACAACGGGGCGACTGGGTGTTCGTCGATTGGTCGCCTCGCGATATGTCGAAGGATGGTGAACTGGCGTTCGAACAATTGGTCTATCTGCGTTCTTTGCAGACCATGCAGCAGTGTGCGGAACTGATGGGTGAGCGCGACGATATGAAGCGTTATGGCGATGCCGCCAAGCAGCTTCACAGTCAGATTCTTCCCACTTTCTGGAATCAGAACAAAGGAGCATTGATTCATCACACCCGAAACGGACGACAAGAGCAGGAACTGACACGCTATGCTAACATCTTTGCTGTGCTCTATGACCTACTGGACGAACAGCAGCGGACGTCGGTGCTCCACCATGTGCTGCTGAATGACTCTGTGATGGAAATCACTACGCCTTACATGCGCTTCTACGAACTGGAAGCCCTCTGTGCCTTGGGACTGCAGCAGGAGGTTCTCAACGAGATGCGTTCCTATTGGGGCGGTATGCTCGCACAGGGTGCTACCACTTTCTGGGAAACCTACGACCCGAAGGAGGGTTATCCTGAACGATTGGGCATGTACGGCAACCGCTACGGAAAGTCGCTCTGCCATGCTTGGGGAGCTTCGCCAGTTTATCTGTTAGGCAAATACTATCTTGGTGTGCAACCTACGAAGCCGGGCTATGCGGAGTGGGAGATGCGTCCTTGTCTGGGAGATTTGAAATGGATGAAGGGCGATGTGCCTACTCCTCATGGCAACATCCATATCGAGATGACGCAAAAGCAGCTGACAGTTCAAGCCACGGAAGGGCAGGGCACCATCTATTTCCAGTCGAAGGGGAAACCACGTGTCACGGGTGGTACGCTCTCGTCGCTTGGAAATGAACAATACAAAGTGCTTGTCAATGGCTCGCAACGAGTTGTTGTGAAAGTACGTTTCAATTAAAAAAGTACGTCTCAAATAGGTAACGTTAAAAAAACACTGTTATGAAAAGAATGCTGAATGTATTAGTGCTTCTGTTGGCTTTGACATCAAGTGTCAAGGCTGCTGAGGATATTTCCCTATCAGTCAGCGACATCGTCTTCGACTGGGGCGGTTGGGGTGGTGTGTCCAATGCGAATGAAAACAGCATCACATTTCCCAATTGGGCAAACAACTATTGGAATGTCGCTCAACTCAGCACAGATGAATACACACGTTTAGACATGGAGTTTGCTCAACCCGTGAACTATTACCGTATGGTGGTGAAGGCCGTCTATAGCGACAACGAAGAGACTGAGAGTGTGATTGTCTATGGTGCCTCGAGTCATAGTCTGAAGTTTGAAAAGGGCAAGACGCTCGTTAAGATTGTGATGTTTCAAGGCGACTGGGAAGGTCTGAACAACGATGATAATGGTGAGGGGGTGACTGCCAAGATATATTTTGAGCACATCACCATTCTCACAAAGGAATCGGCAGACCACTCCACGCCGAAGAATACTGTGGTGAGGTCGCCTAAGTTAGGTACAGGCATGGCTAACCCTCTGCTCGATTTTCAGTTCTGTGCTGACCCTACCGCAGTGGAATATAACGGACGACTCTACGTTTATGGCACTAACGACCACCAGCAGTATGAGGCGGAAACAGAGAGCAATACTTACGAACGAATCAAGACATTGGTCATGATGTCAACCGACGATATGGTGAATTGGACCTATCACGGCTTGATTCCAGTGGCATCGATTGCCCCATGGATTATTGCTTCCTGGGCACCCAGCATTATCAGTCAACAGCAGTCCGATGGTAGCACGCTCTTCTCGCTCTATTTCTCCAACAGTGGTTGGGGCACAGGTGTCATTCAGGCCAAGTCGCCCGTAGGTCCTTGGACATCGCCACTCAACACAAGTCTTATCGATGGAAATAACGAGACGGTGAAAGGTAGCGGTGCCATCTTCGACCCAGGAGCAGTCATCGACGACAATGGTGACGCATGGCTTACCTTTGGCAACTCACAGGGCTGGATAGCCAAGTTGAACCCCGACCTGCATTCCTTTGCCCAAGAGCCCGTAAAGCTGCTTTCTCCCTATCACTTCGAGGCCAACGAACTGAACTATATCAACGGTACATACGTTTATACCTACAATAACGATTGGAGCGACCATACTCCATGGACTTGGGGAGGTGAGAAGCCGACGGTTTGCAGCATGACTTACTTTACGAGCAAAACTCCGCTCGTCACAGACTCTTGGACTTATGGTGGCAACTACTTCAAGAATCCTGGAGAGAACCATCTTGGCTATACCAACAACCATACCCACCTGCACAAATACCAAGGTAAGTGGTATATCTTTTATCAAACGAACCTCTTGGAGCCTTTGTTAGGTTCCAACGCTGGTTTCCGCTGCATATTCGCCGACGAAATTGAAGTGGATGAGAAGAACGTAGTCATCCATGAGTGCATTCCGACCCGCAAGGGTGTGAGTGCCATCAAGAACCTCAACCCCAATATTGTGCAGTCTGCCGCCACCAGTTCTGCTACGCTCGGCATCCTTTACCAACAGACTGCTGAGGCTGGTCACATGGTTGCCACTGTGGGTACTCCATGCATCACGGCTGAAATGCCTACTGAGGGTATCATTGAGCTGCGCAACGCTGAATTCTCTGGCAATGCCAACACGCTGAAGTGCCGATTGAAGGGCGATGGAAGCGTCAGCCTGCGACTCGACGACAAGGACAGTGCCGACATCATGACCATCACCAGCACGGGTGACGATTGGCAGGATAGGATTGCCACTACGACCAGCAGCTTGAGCGGAACACATACCATTTACTTGATTCTCAAAGGCAATGTGCAATTCGATACATGGCAGTTTGTAGGCGACCCGATGGATGGCATCAACACTTTGCCAAGCGACAAAAGACAAGTAGAGAGAATTTATGATTTACAAGGACACAGCCTCTCTTCTATTCCTCAAGGGAGCCCCAGTCTCTATATTGTGAACGGAAAGAAACAACTGTTTAAGTAAATAAAACGAAGGCTTTTTACTATCCAAATGGTAAAAAGCCTTCGTTTTCGTTATTGTATATTTCCTTTTAAAGCGTGATGGTCGTTCCCGAGTCCTTGCCGATTTGGTCGGCTTTGGTGATGATGACGCGCTTCACACCAGCTTGGCAAGCAGAGAGGGCATTCTCAATTTTCGGTATCATACCACCTTGGATGATGCCTTCAGCAACGAGCTGCTTGAAGTCGTTTGCGTCAATGTGGGCAATCACGCTATTATCGTCGTTTTCATCGCGCAAAACGCCCGCTTTTTCAAAGCAATACACGAGTGTCACCTCGAAATAAGGAGCGAGTCCTTTGGCGGTTTCTGCGGCAATGGTGTCGGCATTGGTATTGAGCAGATGTCCCTCGCCATCATGGGTGAGAGGAGCCATCACAGGCACGATGCCTTTGGTGATGAGGGTGGAGAGCATTTGTCCATCACACTTGTCCACGTCGCCCACAAAACCATAATCCACGATGACATCTTCGTTAGTTCCTGCCACTTGGGCTGATACCTTCACAGGTGGACGCTTGTGGCTACGTATCACGTTCATGTCAGCACCCGTGAGTCCCAAGGCATTGATGCCCATCGCTTGCAAATTGGCAACGATGTTTTTGTTCACTAATCCTCCGTACACCATCGTGACAACACTCAGCATTTCTTCGTCTGTGACGCGGCGACCACCAATCATCCGACTTTCTATGCCGAGACTGGCAGCAATCTTTGTGGCGGAGCGTCCACCTCCATGCACGAGCACTTTAGCACCCTCCACATTAGAAAAGTCGCTCAGAAGCTGCTTGAGCGTCTGAGCGTCTTCCACAATCTTTCCACCAACTTTTATGACGGTCAGTTTGTTCATATCTTATTGTTTCTTGAATTCTGCGAAGATGGCATCGGCTGTCGCCTGCATTTCTTCGGCAGAGAAGGATTTCTTTTCATTTCGGAAATTGAGGTCGTTCTCGCTCTGCATTGGTACGAGGTGGATATGTGCGTGAGGCACTTCCAAACCTAATACAGCTTCGCCTACTTTGACGCAAGGGAAAGCAGCTTTGATTGCCTTTGCCACTTTCTTGGCAAACACTTGGAAGCGGGCGATTTCATCGTCTTCCATATCGAAGATATAGTCCACTTCGCGGCGAGGGATGCAGAGAGTGTGTCCTTTTACGAGAGGGTTGATGTCGAGGAACGCATAGAACTCCTCGTTTTCTGCACATTTATAGCTTGGAATCTCACCAGCTGCAATTTTTGCAAAAATACCCATGACTATTGAATTTGAGATTTGAGTTTATAAGTATAAAATGAAATCTTACATGGAAATGCTGAGAACTTCCAGCTCGATAGTGCCTTGAGGAATGGTAATCAGTGCCACATCACCCACTTTCTTGCCCAGCAAACCTTGAGCGATAGGGGTCTTGATGGAAATCTTGCTTTCGCGCAAGTTGGCTTCGCCTTCGCTTACAATGGTGTAAGCCATCTTCATACCTGTCTTCACGTTCTTCAGTTCCACTTTCGAAAGAATCTGAACGGAGTCTGTGGTTAATTTTGATGTATCAATGATTTTGGCATCAGCGAGTTGAGCCTTGAGCTGTGCAATCTTGGTTTCGAGTTTTCCCTGTGCCTCCTTGGCAGCATCGTATTCAGCATTTTCTGAAAGGTCACCTTTCTCGCGTGCCTCTTGGATTTGACGAATCACCTCTGGACGGTCAATTTCTTCCAATTTCTTAATATCGGCTCTGAGTTTCTCATAACCTTCTTTTGACATGTAAGCCATAATTGTTCTGTTTAATAATGTTTTTAATTTTGCGTTTAATAAGGTATTAAAACCAATCTCAAACCTTGGGGTAGGTTGCTATGTAACCAGGTGTTAGGTTTTGGTGAAAGCAGAAAAAGAAAAGAATTCCAATGCCTGGTACAGCATCGGAACCCTTCTTTTTACCTTTCGGCTGCAAAGGTACGCTTTTTCTTTGAAATGCACCAAATTTTTGTGTAAAAAAATGATTGTTAAACACTTCCAAGGGCTTTTCGTTTGTGTTTTTTACAGGATGACTACTGAGTTAGTGAAAAATGTGGAACTCCTTTGTAATTATTTAAGTCTCTGATAGTCAATGCCGATTAAAAATGCCACATTTTAAACGGTACAAAATCTACTATGTATTTTTGAACCTGCTTGTTGTATTTTATGGCATTTGTGAAGCGGTCGAGAAGCAACAAAGTTTAAGATTTGGTTAAGATTGTTTAACTACCCATCATGGCTCTAAAATCGGGTGAAAAAGTCGTTTTTTTATAAGCAAGAAATGGGAAAAAATCAATCAATGATTGCAATAAAAAGTTAAGGCCATTCCTTATCTTTCAAAATAAGAAATGACCTTATATTATTTGTGGCCGATTCACGCAAAGAAACAAATTACTTTCTATATCTCCAAAGATTTACCAGTGTATCTTCGCCAAATGCATCCGACGAAGCTGGTACTGGCCCTTAGGAATAAAGCCTTGATGACGAATGCCTACATTGACTCCGTCATCAAGCCCTCTGTGTACGTCTCTGTGACAAATATTCACTTCAACACTTTTCTGCCATTCACGATATAGACACCCTTGGTGGGGTTCATCACACGGCGGCCCTGCAGGTCGTAGTAAGAGGCATCGGGGTCGATGTTGTCAGTCGTGACGGTGCTGATTCCCGTGGTGCCATTCGGCGTGACTGTCGTGCCAGGCTTGACGATGATGTCGAGCAACTTGACATAGGCAATTTCAGGATAGTCTATCACCACGACAAGATGCAGGTCGGTAGGCTCTTTGATCTCTTTGAGGTCCTCTTCGAGATAGACTCCTACCTCTCTGATTTCACCTGGCTC
>Ga0247609_10006759_pt1 | contig 11008 bp, 12 predicted proteins | sample 172DNAGHGlowgp2_FD_193487 | JGI IMG/M metagenome (GOLD analysis project Ga0247609, IMG submission 193487) | Sheep rumen microbial communities from Palmerston North, Manawatu-Wanganui, New Zealand - 1728 DNA GHGlow gp2 | ecosystem: Host-associated > Mammals > Digestive system > Stomach > Rumen ... | reverse complement strand
TAGCATTATTATATGAATGCAATGCATTAAAATATAATGAGATATTTGCTTATTTTGATTATTTTATTAAATCAATTATTGAGAATTCTAAATTATTCAATAATTATTGTAATAATAATTCTAGAATATCATATATTAATGAATTGCTTTTATTACCTTCTATATTTGGTGATTTATTTAACGATCATTTTGTTAATATATATAATTCATTAGATGCTTATCACCAGCATTGTTTTGATTATATGTTAATAGTTTATTATTATCCTGATCTTTCTAAATTTAAAATGAAAGAACCATTTTCAAGCGATAATTTAAAAGCAGTTTTTAACTCTAAAAATAAGTGGAGAACTCTTACTGAAAAAAATTGTGATTTTAAAGAAATATTTAAAGAAAATTGTAAGATAGCTAAAAATATGAAAGATAGTAAAGAAAAATTTATAATAGCTATGAAATTATTCTCAGATGGCGAATCAGAAATTTTATTTACCCAAAATAATAATAATAGTTATTATACTGATTACTCAATTAAGAATGTATTAAAACTTAATACTATATTGAGTATTATTGAAAGTAATATGGATAAATATAGTGAAAATGAAATGTTTAATGTTTTATATTCATTAGCTAATAATAGATCATTTAATGAATATTTAGACTGTGATGATGGTATATTTACAGATTTAGTTCTTTTTATTTATAAATATTGTAGCACACGTAAAATATTTAATAATGCTATTTTAGCTATACTTGATAAATGTAATTTTAGAGGCGGTTTTAGAACATACTCTTATACAGAAAACAATATGACTATGTTTAAAAAAGCTTTAATGAATAAAGATTTAAATATTAAAAGATAAGGATGATTATATAATGGAAAATATTACTTTATCAAAAAATCAAGAAACTGTTATTAAAGGTATTGTAATGTGGTATAACCTGCTTAAATCCCCTATATATATTGTAGGGGGTTATGCAGGAACTGGAAAAAGTTTTATGACTAAATATGCAATTCAGGAGTTAGGATTAAAAGAATATGAAGTTTTATATTGTGCTTATACTGGCAAGGCTGCACATGTAATGCTTAAAAAAGGTAATCCATCAGCATGTACACTTCATAAAGCATTTTATGATTTCTTAAGTGCTGAAGAGAGAAAAGAAAAAATTAAAGAAGGTTACTATTCTCCTAAAAGTGAATTAGATTTACATTTTATGCCTAAAGCTTATATATCTCCATTAATTAAACTTATTGTAATAGATGAGTTTTCTATGGTTCCAGATCAAATGGTTGAAGATATAATGAAATATAATGTAAAAATATTAGCTTTATGTGATCCTGGTCAACTTCCTCCAGTTAAAGCAGTTAATACTTATATTAATAAACTTGATGCTATGCTTACTGAAATATTTAGACAAGATGATGATGATTTAATTCAGCTTAGTTTTGATATTAGAAATGGTAAGCGTTTAAGTTATAATTCTAATTATGGAAAACATGTTAAGATTATTAATAAAGATGATTTTAATGATGATATTAATAATGCTACTAAAATAATGAGTATGGTTGATCAAGTTTTATGTGGTAAAAATGATACTAGAATTCAAATTAATAATCTTATGAGAGAATATTATTCTAAAACTAATCCTTTACCTCAGATTGGTGATAAACTTATTGTAACTAAAAATAATTTTGAAAATTGTGAATATTCTGAAAGTTTAAATACTTATATTCCATTAATAAATGGAATAATAGGAACTAGTGAAACTGATTGTGTTATAAATAATCAAAATCTTGGTACATTTAATTGTAGTATAAAATCAGATGATGTTACATTTAATGTTTCTGCAGATTCATATTATATATTAAATGAATTAATTCCTGAAGAAATAGTTGATAATAGAAGAACTTTATGTTGTAAACCTGATAGTATAGATTATGGATATGCTATTACTGTTCATAAATCACAAGGTTCTCAGTTCCCTAATATTTTAGTATATGCTGAAAGATTAGCTGGAGGAAATGAACAGTATAAAAAATGGTTATACACTGCAGTTACCAGAGCAGAAAAAAATGTAATACTGGTAATTTAAAAAAACAATCAAAAAAGGAAACACATCATGGGAAAGAAAAATTGCTTAAAATTCAATTTATTAGGTCTTGATATTAAAATTGATTTTGAGGAAATGTTAACAAATGCTTTATTAGTAGGAAAATTAGCTAAGCCTGAAGCTCCTATTTTAGGTCCAATGACTTGTATTAATAAAGTAATTCAGATGTCTAATGATCTCAATGAAGATGATGATTCAGATAGAACTGCTTTAAGAAGATTATTACTTGAATCAAGTGAAAATACTAAAGCAACTGAAGATGAATTTGATGATGATCAAATTATATTAACTAAAAAACAATTTAATGAATTGCAGAAAATGCTTAATAAAGCTAATAAGGATGATATAGATGATTAAAGCTAGACTTAATAATGCTGTTAAAACTGCTCTTGATGAAGAAAAGAAGCAACAAGAAAAGAAACAGCAAGAAGATTCTTTTGATTATGAAATAGGTGATACTTCTTTTAATACACTTGAAAATCAAGTTAAAAAAGAAAGTAAAGTAAATACTAAAAAGTTTACTAAACCTAAATTTAAATTCAATAGAAACAGAAAACGTATGATTAAAAAATCTAAAAAGAATAATTACTAATTTTATATGATCGTAATACAATAAAATGTATTACGATCTTTTTTTATTTAAAAAAATTTTTAAACAAAAAAATATTATTTTTCCAGAAAAATTTAACAAAAATTGGAGGTAAGAAATGTGATTACGGTGCAAAATACTCGTATTCTAATTTCTAATACTACCTTTGATCAAATAAAATCTATGTTAAATAGTTTATCTATTTGGTCTAATGAATTGCATCGATATGTATGGTCTGCATATTTATATGATGAAGAGCAAGATATTTATATTTTACCTAGAGGATACTCTTTAAGTAAAATAAAATATTATCTTCCAGATCATACTATAAAATTTGATACAACTTCAAATAGTTTTAGAAATATCACATTAAAAATGAAATGCAATCCAAAAGATGATTTACAATTTCATGCTATTAATTATTTGCTTAATAATGATAATGATTTAGTAAGACAAAAATTTTTATGTTTAAAGACTGGTAAAGGTAAGACTTATTGTACTATCAACTATATAGCTAATTCAGGTAAAGTAGCTATGATTATAGTTGATAGAGATGATTTTATTAAACAGTGGAAAAATGAATTTTTAAAATTTACTAATATTAAAGAAGATCAAATTTATTCTATTGCAGGTAGTAATACTATCGATAAAATTATGAATATGGATGGTAGAGAAGTAAGAAAATATAAAATATTTCTTGCTAGTCACCGAACATTAGGCGTATTTAATGAAAAAGATTATAAAAATGTAGATAAATTATTTACTAAGATAGGATTAGGAATTAAAGTTTATGATGAAGCACATGTAGAATGGAAAAATCAATTTTATATTGATTGTGGTTCTAATGTATATTCAAATATTTATTTAACTGCAACTCCTAATAGAAGCAATCCATCAGAAGATAAATTATTTAAATCTATATATAGTTCATGCCCTGTTTTTGGTCTTGAAGATAAATATAAAGATAAATATGTAAATATTTGTTATGTAACTTGGAATTCAAATCCAGATCAATTAACTGAAGCAAATATGTCTACTAATTATGGTTTTGATGCTAATGGATATTCTGATTATCTTTTATATCAACGATATGATAAACTTTTAAATATAGTTTTTAAATTAATTGATTCATTAATAAAAGATAAGAAAGATAGAAAAATTGCATTTATATTTAAAAAGAATAATATAATAGATAAATTATATGCTGATTTAGTAAATAAATATCCAAATATTAAATTTGGTAAATTTTGTGGCTTAACTAAAAAGAAAGAAAAAATGCAAGAATTAGATAATCAAATTATTCTTTCTACAAGTAAATCATTTGAAAAAGGTATTGATGTTAAAGGATTAGAAGTTGTAATTAATTTTATGACTTTTTCTTCTAAGATTATTGCCGAGCAATCTATAGGGAGATTAAGATTTATTGAAAATACAAAATTATATTATTTTGATATAACTGATTTAGGCTTTGGTATGTGCAAGCATCAAGCATATTATCGAAGACAGATTTTTAATAAAATAGCTAAAAAATCTTATAATCTTGAGCTGTAGGAAAGGTAATCTATGGAAGAATTAAAAGATCTAGAAAGTATAGATAAAATTGAAAAAGTTTTATTTAAATATGATCATTTTACTGTATCAAATAGTGTAATTTTAGGTAATAGTGATTCTATGAATAATAGAAATGAAAGTTTTACTAGTAAAACATATACTTCAAAGAAATATATGAATCGTAATTATTTAACTTCAATAAATATTGAAAGTAAAGATTTCTTAGTTTTAAAATATTTTGATAAAAATATTGAAGAAGGCTCTAAGAGTGAAGAATTATATTTTAGTGTAATGCATATGTTTAGTTTAGTAAAAACTTTAAAAACTGTAACTAAATTTAAAGAAACACATCAATGTTTTGTATATGATAAAAATAATAATGTTATAGGTTTATCAAATGAAGGTAAAAATTTTTCAATTTTATGTGATAATATATCTTCTGGAAAGAAAATGAAAATAGAATTTGATGTTACTGAATATAAAGAAAATGGTATTGATATTAAATTAATTGAAGGTGTAACATTATTACTTAATTCTGAAAAATTTTATACCACTTTACCTATGGAAATTTTTGATAACTTAGTATATTTTATATGTAACTTAAATTTATTAGATGCAAGTCAAAATACTCTTATAACTGGTTTATTATTAAATACTGATAAGGTAAAAAATAATACTGTAAGAAAAACAAGAACGATCAAAGGAGAAGTCAAAAATGAGCAAAATAATACTTGATTTAGAAGGAAAATATCATAATGCACATGATAATTTACCAGATGATGTTTCTAAATTAGTAATTAATGATTGCTATTATATCGAAAGTGAAAATTGTTATAGAATTTATAGAGGATTACTTGATGAAACTAATGAAGAGCCTAGAGGAACTGGTATTTATTATAATACAGAATCAGATAGTATCTTTGTATTAGCTGATGATAATGAAGAATTATTAACAAAAGATAATATTATTGATGATGATTTTGATGATGATATAATTGAAAGCATGAATAGTTTGGATACAGTTATTAAAGAAGAAGAAACTGTTAAAGAAGAAGTTGTTTCTGATAAACCTAAAAGAACACGTAAAGCTAATAAATCTAAACCTAATAAAGAAAGATTTTCTAGAGATAAAATAATTTATCTTGATCCTTCTTTAGAAGATACTGATTTAAATAGAATTATTAAAAATAAATTAAATGAAAAGAAAATGTGTTTATCTGATATTTATAAAAAAGTTCCTTTTAGCGAATCAAGAGCATATAATCTTTTCTATGGTTTGCAAGAACGTCATAGTATGCATTGGGGAGTATTTTTAACTTGGTGCGAAATTCTTGATATAAAACCTACATTAACAATTGAAGATATATAAATATAAAAATAACCGATAACACTATTATGTGTTATCGGTTATTTATAATTAGTCGATAATTTTTTATAAATTTATTCAATCTGATTAATTCTTAGGATTACTTTCCAGAACTAATGTTTTAAGAGTTTCGAATAATGCATGATAATTATATTGAATCTTTCTTGCATTTAAAATCTTTTTACAAACATTTTTAGATGTAAGAAATTCTTCAGTATAAATAGCATCAGGAGAAAAGTCCTTATCATTTACAAGAACTTTATCTTCAGATGTTTCTTCTATATCATTAATTTCTTCTTCAGAAATGTCTTCTTCAGTTGCTTCAGTTTCTTCAACTACAGGAGTTTCTTTTTTTACTGGAGCAGCAGAAACAGGCTTTTCTTTAGAAGTTTCTGTAAGTTTTACACTAATAACAGCTGGTTTTTCTTGAACTGTTTTTGTAGTAGTAGGAGCATTTGAAACTTGCTTAATTGAAGGATCTTCAACTATAATAATATTAAAGCCAAGTCCTTTAAGCTTTTCATATGTTTCCCTAGAGATCCACGTAGGAGTTCTTATTGGACCAGTTCCAATTCCAGGAATATAACCAGATTTGAATATTTTTACTTTAACACTATCCATTACACAATTCTCCTATTATTTATTTTTATATATTAATATAAATCAAAGTAATAAGCTTCGCTTACCTTATTCTTTCTATAATTCTTAGACTTTTTAGATTTCTTGCTTTTCTTACATTTCTTTGATTCATTGCATTCATCATCTAAATCATCATCTTCATCATCGTCACATTCGTCATCATCGCATTCATCTTCATCATCATCTGAATCTTCATCATCATCTGAATTTTCATCATCATCTTCGTCAGAATCATCATCTGAATCTTCATCAGACTCTTCAGAAAGAAAATCATATGCTTCATCTAATTCATCTGTATCAGAATCCCAAACACCTTCATCAGAATCTTCACCAGGAAGAACTTCATCAATAGGAGTATCATATATATCAGTTTCATCTACTCCTTCATTATCAGTGGTGTCACCATTTGCTGCAGATTCAGATAAAAAATCTTCATAATATGAATCAAAATTATAAGACTCACCAAACTCTTCAGTATCAATAGGCTGGTCGCAGGTATCACTATAATCTTTTTCATCATCTAAATTAGTAGAAGGCTCCATATCATCATCATAATCAAATTCATAGTTATCATCAAAATCTACTTCACGAGTAAATCTTGTATCAGTACCTACTTCATAATCAGGATAATTGTCATATGTATCATCTGCATCTACTTCTTTAGTAAACCAAGTATCTGTCTTAGAATCTACTTCTGTATTTTCAGAATAAAGATTACCATAAACATATCTAAGAAGACGAGTTTCTTCATCAAGTTCATTTCCACCTTGGCCATTATCATTAGAAGTTCCGCATTCAGTATCAATATCAGTAGCTTCCCCACCTTGAGGCTTTTGAGGCTTAAATTCAGGTTTAGTTCCACCAGAACCAGAATTAGAATTAGTACTAGACGTTACTGTTTCAGTTTCATCCAGAAAATCTTCATCTTCACTCATTATATCGAGGAAAACATCTTCACTTATTGCCATAAGAAAGTCCTTCCTTTCTCTTTCTTTAGAATATCTATTATCTAATTCAGCTTTAAGATTATTTAACATAGCTGATCCATTTCCTTTCTATCGAATAATTTTTTTATAGCTTCATTTATAATATAAATTAAGCAAGGCATTAATAAAAACTCAGTTAAATCTGGTTTGAATATGTTTTGCTTGATTTTCTTTATAAACTCATAATCGATAATTATTTTATTGTTAAAATAGTCAATAATTATGTTTTCTAAAAAATTATTATTTGTTTTATAATGTACATTATTAATAATGTTATTAATTAATTTATTTCCAAAAGGTCTTACAATTGGAACTAACATTAATTCTTTTTTATTTTCATTTTCTCTATTTACAAAGAAACATTGAGCAAATTTCTCAGGGTCAGAGAAAAATGGAGTATTTATATCTTCATATAAAGAATATAATTTAAAGTTTTCAGATCTTAATGTAGTAGTTTCTAATTTTTCTATAGCATTATAAATAGTATACATATATGTATCATAAAGTGATACTTGATCCTCTAGAATATCTTGAATATAGATAGAACTATATAATTTAGCTTTTCTTTCAAAACATTTAGTGTTTTTAATAAATCTAATACAATATTCATTATAAATATAAGTATCATTATATTTAAATAAATAAATATTATATTTACTATTTAAAAAGCATTGATTATATCTGTCTATTAAGCTATCTTTTAATTCAGATAGCTTATCTATTAAAATAGAGTCTGCTTTTTCTATAATAGATCGTTTTTCAGTACCAATATTTTCATAATATGATACAAAATCAGTCTCTATTTGTTCATCTAATAAAGCTTTTTCTTCTCTAGCTAATTGAAATTGAATTTTAAAATATTTTTCTCCATTCAATTTATCTACATCAACTTGAGTTACTTTAAAAAGTCTTTGATTTCCAGTATGATTTATATAAAAGAAATCATCTGTTAAAGGTTTAAAAGTACTAGGTAGTATTATTGCATCACCAGAACTTTCAAATTCCCAACCAAAGTTTTCATCAGATTGAACATTAGGAGCCATTTCTTGAATATTATATAAAGGTACATCTTCTATTCTATTATATCGTATTGGTGATTCAACACCAACTAATTCTTTAATATTTTCAAGAGTACCATCTGAATCTGAAGCTTTTACATTTTTATTATAATAAGTTACAAATACAGGAGTACCAGATAAATATTTAGAATGTTCAGTAGTTGATAATTGTAATCGTTGCTCTATATTACGTTCAAGAATTTCTTTTTCTTGTATAAACCTAGCCAGAAATCATCACCACACTTTTATTTTCGAATAAAATATATATTATTTTGTTTGGATATATATTACTAAGACAAAATATTAATTTAAAAGGGGTGTAAATAATATGGTAAATCCTAATAAGCCAACTTTAGTAAATGCTATTAAAGAAGCAATTACTGAAAAATCAAATAAAAAGAAAGGTAAAAAATTAACTAAAAAAGAATTAGAAAAAATTAAAAAAGATATAATAAAAGAAACAGTTAAATATTAAAAATTAAGGAGGAGATAACATAATGAAATTAATACAAATAACTAATACTCAAATACTTGTAAAAATTGAGGAATCTGATAATATTAATGTTATTGATTTTATCTTTCCCAAGCAAAATATGGATAACAATTTTAATCATGTAATGGAATTACTTGAAAAATGTCTTGATAAAGATTTTAATATTGAATCAGTATATTCTTTTGATGTAGAAACTCAAGGAAATGATACTTATTTTAGATTTGATTATGATATTAAAAAATCAGTACAATCAAAAGATTTAACTAAGAAACTTAATAGAATAAAACATTATAAAGATACACTTAAAGAATTAAATACAGTAATTGTAAAGACTAATGAATGTGTTAATCAAACAATTAATGAATTAATGCATGATGATGAAATTGGTAATGATATAAAAGCTAAAATTGTAGCAAATACTAATTCTAAAGCTAAAATGTTATCACCTCAAGAAAGTTATGATTATCTTCGTCCTTCAGTAATTAAAAAATATTTAGATGATAATGTAGTTGCGCAGGAAGAAGCTAAGAAAATATTAGCTGTTGCTGCTCATAATCATTTTAAAAGAGTTTATTTAGCTGAAAATAATATAAGATGTGATAAATCTAATATATTACTTATTGGTCCTTCAGGCTGTGGTAAAACAGAATTAGTTAAAACATTAGCTAAATATCTTAGTATACCATTTGTTATAGTAGATGCTACTTCTTTTACTGAGGCAGGCTATGTTGGTGATGATGTAGAGTCTATTATATATAGACTTTATGTTAATGCTAATAATGATGCTGAAAAAACTAAAGTAGGTATAGTATTTATAGATGAAATTGATAAGTTAAGGACTAAGAATAATAAAGGCGTAGGTGATAAGGGAGTACAGCAGTCGCTTCTTAAATTAATAGAAGGTACTGATGTAACTTTCCCTGCAGATGGAAGACGTAATTCAATGGCTCCTAATGTAACTATAAATACAGATAAAATCTTATTTATATGTGGTGGAGCATTTGAAGGTATTATTCAAGATAAGAATAAGAAAGTTGTTAATAGAGCTTTAGGTTTTACTAATGAACTTCAAGATAAGGATCCATCTGATTTAAAAGAACAATATGCTGATATTAATACTGATGATTTAATTAAATTTGGTATGATACCTGAATTAATGGGTAGATTACCGATTATAGCAAGATTAAATCCTCTTACTCAAGATGATTTAGTTAAAATTTTAACTGAACCTGTTGATAGTATTATTAATCAATATAAGAGGTTATTTAAACTTGAAAATATTGATCTTGTATTTAAAGAAGATGCTCTTAAAGCTATTGCTAGTAAAGTTGATAGTAATCAGACTGGAGCAAGAAATCTTAGATCAGTTATAGAGCAAACAATGCTTGATATTATGTATGATATACCTGATATGATATCTGAAAGAAAGAATATAAGTAAATGTATCATAAATAGTGATGTAATTGAAAAGAAAGCTAAGCCTAAAATTACATATCATACAAAGCAAATATCTAATGCAATTGAGTTAGCTCAACCGAATTCATAATTATAATAATGGTATAGGATAAATTCCTATACCATTATTTTTTTTTGTATGAAACGTAAATTTCTTATAAATTTTAATGAATTTATAGTTAAGTATGACATTTTAAGATAAGTTCATGCTTAATAAAAAAGTTAGCAGACGTAATGCTGACTTTTTCTATATTCCGATATAAATATATATTATTTTTTTAGAATTTAATATAATTTGAAAGGAGTATTATACATGATTCCTCATCCTTCAGTTAAAGAACAATTTAAAACTTTAAAATCATTATATAAAAAATTAACTAATAGTAAATATTCAAAATATATAGTTGATAGTAGTGAAATTTATTCTATAGAAACTTGTTATCACGTATATGAAGAATCTGAAAATGATAATTTTTTAACTGCATATATAGTATTAAAAGGTGTAGAAGATTTTGGTAATTTTAATCTTCCATTTCTAACTATTTCTGAAGCAGGAATAAATATATGTGGTAATGGAATGTATGATTTATTTCTTTACTATTTTGAATATGATTATGAATTAAATTGTGGATTTAAATTAGAAAGTATAAATGGATATGAAAACTTAAGTAAATATTTAAAATATTTATATAAGGAAAAATAATATGTACGAAAAATATAAATTACTGTTTAATAAATTTGGAAATTCAATTTTAACTATACACG
>Ga0247609_10006758_pt1 | contig 11009 bp, 7 predicted proteins | sample 172DNAGHGlowgp2_FD_193487 | JGI IMG/M metagenome (GOLD analysis project Ga0247609, IMG submission 193487) | Sheep rumen microbial communities from Palmerston North, Manawatu-Wanganui, New Zealand - 1728 DNA GHGlow gp2 | ecosystem: Host-associated > Mammals > Digestive system > Stomach > Rumen ... | reverse complement strand
ACCATATATTGTAACAACAGTAGTATTAATTATTACTTCTATCCTAGGTAGACGTCAGGTTCAACCACCTGCATCATTAGGTATAAATTATTTCCGTGAGGATAGATAAAGCAAAGGGAACAGTTTAAGCTGTTCCCTTTTTAAAATCTATTAATCTTTACTAATTTATCATTTTCATAGAAAAGTTCCATCTCAAAATATGGCTCATTTTCAATTAATAATGGCAAGAATGATTTATCACCCTCCCATAGCTCTAAATCTAAAATTTCGTCCTTTTTAACCCATTTAAGAGTGCCTTCGTCGCATTCTTTTTCTTCTCCACCAAATTCTGTAGATGTATATAGATGCATTACCTCTGTATAATTATCATTATTGAAATAAACTATTCCTCTTAATTGATAATCAAATAGTAAAAGACCACTTTCTTCCTTTACCTCTCTTACAACGGTTTCAAATGGAGATTCACCAAATTCAACATGACCACCTAAGCCTAACCATTTATTCTTATTCATATCATCTTTTCTTTTATTTCTATAAAGCATTAAATATGAATCACCATTATCAATATAGATTAATACTGTGTGAGTTATTATTTTAGTTACTTCCTCTTCCTTTAAATTATTAAATGTAACCATTTGATCATTAACTAATGCTTGAGCATCAAATGAATTATCATTAATCTTAATTACATTAGCTCTAACTATTTTATTATCACGTAAGAATTCAACATAATCATTTAATCTAATTTTCATTTGATTCACTCCTTATCAATTTAATTTCACTTAATAGCATTATAGGTACAATAGCTACACCTAAAATCAAACAAGGTAATAGGGCAAAGCCTATATATGATAAAGCATACATAGGAGCCCTTAAAGAAAAAATATCAAAATCTCTTCTTGTTATTCCTTGTATTACATTATTATTCTTTCTTAAGTAATTACAATATAATCCAAACATTGGAACAAATGTAAATGGGAATGACACAGATGCCGTTGTACTTAAAATATATAAGACTACATTATTTTTAACAAATATTATAGATATGATACTAGCAAAGAATAATATAAAGCTTATAGACACCAAATAAATTGATTTTTTATGTTTTACAGCTATTTGGCTAATCATATTAGCTAATACCTTTAAAACCTCAACTACGACGATAAAAATGGTTACTGCCTGGAATGATAAATCATTCATATATAAGTATAGTGGAACTATATTATCCATTATTGGCTGAAATAATCCAAATGCGATATGGAATATAATAAACCAAGGATTTAATTTAACTGTTTGGCTATTATTATTTTTAGTATTATCATAATTATTCTTTAATTCTTTATATGCAAATAAAATAGGGAATATAGATAATATATAAAATGATGTAGATGCGATACTTAATATTAAAAAAGAATTCTTTATTTCACTAGATAAAATGAATCCTGATACTAATGTAAATATTATCTTTCCTATATTAGTAGCTATCATAAAAAGACCTACATTAGTCTTCTTATCTCCAAATGTAAATACCAAATTTAAAGGAATCGAATATAAAGCCTGAGATAATCCCATAAGACCTGCGCAGATAATAATTATCCAAATATTTATAGTGGCAAATGATAATATATATTCTGTAATTATAATAGGAATAAAATGAAGTATCATAGCTAATACACCATATTTTTGAATTAGCTTTTTTAATACAAACATGAAGAATAAAACAAATAATGAAAAAATTATTAAATATGCCATTGATAATCTAAAATCATTAGTTGTCTTTAATACATAAAGAGGAATAAAAACAATTATGATTGAATCGGCTATTGATTTTAATAATTTATGAATAAATATACTATTTTGATTCTTCATATTATCTCTCCTTAACCTCATTAATTATAGAACTATTTTAGTATCCTAACAAGTAAATAAAATAAAAATGGATGACTAGCATCCATTTCATAATTAGATTTGTGGGAATACTCCTACTGTTCTTAAAATTAAATAAGTTAAATATAATACATAAATACCAACAAAGATAAAGCCCATCTTCTTATTTAGCTTTTTTGTTAAAGCAAATCCAAATAATAATACTGTAACAGACATCATTACAATTAAATCAACAATGATTTGGCTACCTGTTGTTAATGGATTTACAGTTGCAGAAATACCTAATACGAATAGGATATTAAAGATATTAGAACCAATTACATTACCAAGTGCAATATCATTTTCACCTTTCTTAGCGGCAACTACGCTTGTTACTAATTCTGGAAGTGATGTACCTACAGCTACGATAGTTAAGCCAACTAGGCTTTCAGCTAAATCACTATCAATTCCCATAGCTGTCGCGCCTGTTACAGCTAAGCCCTTAGCTCCAAATACAACGAATTCACCACCACAAGCAATACCTAAAGCACCAACGACTACAAATAAGATTGCCTTCCACATCTTCATATCCTTGATTTCTTCTTCGTTATTATCTTCTGTTGGATTTCTCTTAGCATCAATAACAAGGAATATAATATAAGCAATCATTAATACAACAAATACAATACCCATCCATCTAGATATCTCATATGTACCTGTTACAGCACCACTTATTAATACGAAGCATACTAATAATAATGATATACCTAATAGGAATGGAAATTCCTTCTTTAAGCTAGATTTTTTAACAAAAATTGGCGTAAAGACTATAGATAAGCCTAATACTAATAAAATATTACAAATATTAGAACCAACTACATTACCTATCGCAACATTCGCATTTCCACCATTATTTAAGCATGCGATAGAATCTGATACTGATACAGCAAGCTCAGGACAAGATGTACCCATAGCTACTACTGTTAAGCCTATAATCATTGGGGCGATATGAAGCTTTTTAGCTATTGATGATGAAGCACCAACAAATAGATCACAAAACTTTACTAAAAAGAAAACACCAACAATCATAAAAGCTAATAAAATTAATAATTTTGGGGCAATATGCCAGCTTTCATAAAACTCTGGAATCATTTTATTTTTTTCTCCTTTTTAAAATTAAAAAAGACCTCTACCACTACAATGGTAAAAGTCTCGAAATTTAACTTATGTACGAGTATTATAAATAATACTGGGTATGTCGACACATAATCCTGCAAGCAGGCTTCTACTCCCTTTTAGAAGTCTATTTATTTACATAGGTATAATAACACTTTTATATTATATTTTCAACAATTTAATAGAAATATGTCACCTCTACTAATTGGACAAAAATTAATATTAATGTTAAAATTATTTAAATAAAGCTATTCCATGGAGGTGAAATCATGAATTTTAATAATATGAGCTCGGATGCTCTATTAGCAATGTTCTATGTTTGGGGAAATGCCATAGGTATAATTGTGGCATCACTTCTTCTAATTAAGAATTGGAAAAATAAGCAAACACAATCTAAATGCTTCAATACAATGCTAATATCTTTAATTATCTATTTTATTGGTGATGGTATTTGGGCATTTGCTTATTTTCAGATAATACCTTACCATGAAATAATCATTAAATTAGCAAGAATGATTTATTATTCTGCCGCTAATTTCATAGCATATGCATGGTTTATGTATGTAGAAATAAAAATAGATTTTCCTATTGTACGAAGTAAAAAAAGAAAATATTTATTTATTCCAATCATAATATCAGTGATCGCAGGAATTCTTATTTGCTCATTCTTAAATCCATCAGAGAAAAATATTTATGGATATTTAACTGCGATATCATTAGTATTAGTTCCATTTACTTATATATTTGTATCAGGTATTCATATTATTAAAAAGGCTATTAGAAATAAGGAAGAATTTTATGATAGACATCTAAAGCTGTTTGCTATATGGCCATTTGGAATATTAATAATATCAATTCTTCAAATATTCTTCGCTGAATTACCTATCTACTGCTACGGCGCTGTAATAGTTAGTATGTATTTATATATCTTAAATCAGGATTCATATATATTTACAGATTCTTTAACTAAAATTAATAATAGAGCGGCATTTAATAAATATTTAAATGAAATTGATTTTAATGACTCTTCATATTATTTAATGATATTAGATATTGATAAATTTAAATCTATAAATGATACATATGGACATATTGAAGGCGATAGAGCCTTAATCTATTTTGCAAATCTTTTAAAGAAATCTATTAGTAATACATGCTTCCTCGCAAGATATGGTGGAGATGAATTTGTTATCATCGCAAAAACAAATAATGAGGATGGCGTTAAGGAAATAATTAATAATATTAATTCATTAACAGAAAATACAGAGAATGATCTAGGATACAAATTCACTACCTCTAGCGGCTATATCAAATTAGATAAGGATATCGATATTGAAAAGTCTATTAGTGAGGCAGATAAAATGCTATATCAAAATAAGGAAATAGCACATAATAAATAAAGGGACAGGAATTGAATCCTGTCCTTTTAGTTTGTCATTATTAATTATTTATCATCTGCAGAGTCAACTGTCTTAGATAATTCCTTTTGCTCATCAACGAAGTTTTGAGCTTCTTCCTTCTTCTTCTTAGAAGTCTTATAATCAGTAGGCTTGTAATTAGAAATAACAACCTGATTGAATGATAAGTCAATACCAGCTTCAGTAAATACCATACGATATTCTCTTAATAAATCTCTTTGAACCTGATATCTATCCTCTTCTTTACATTTAGCAACAATCTTTACAGCTACGTTAGAATCACCATATCCAGATACACCCTTATAGAAAGGTCCTTCAATGATTGCAGGAATCTTTTCACGGAATAAATCGAAATGCTCCTTTAATAAGCCTTCAATTACTTCGATTGGGACATCATAAGGGAATTCACAATCTACTACTGCTAAAGATAATTCTCTAGACATGTTAATTACATTAGAAATATCTGAGTTATTAATAATCTTAATATTACCAGCCATATCTAAAATTTTAGTTGCACGAATACCAATTTCAGTAACTGTACCTCTAAAGTCACCTACAGTGATAATTTCACCTACGTTATATTCATTTTCAAATACAATAAACATACCAGCAACTACGTCTGCGATTAAGCTTTGGCAGCCTAAACCTATAACTAATGTTAAGATACCAACAGATGCGAAGATAGCTGTTGAATTAACACCTAATGCTTGTAATAAGAAAATGATAATAGCGATAGCACATCCATATTTAACTAAACCATCTGCTAAAGTAATAACAGTTTTAGCTCTGTTAGATTTTTTCATTTTTCTTTGGAAAAACATTCTAATTAGCTTACATACTGCATAAATTACAACTACATAAACAACACTTTGAATTAACACTGGTAAATGTGTCATAAAGGCTTTTCCAGTTGCCTCTGTGTCCCAAATGTTTTCCTTTACCCATTCACCAACAGTTGAGGCTGGTGAAGCCATTTCAATAACCATAAATACTAAGAATGTAATTAGTACAATACCGATTATTGTAAGCTCTACAATTGTAAATCCCTTTTTCTTTTTACTCATTTTAAGTTTCCTCCTATATTGTATAAGTTACGTCTACGTAACCTATTGAAGCATTACCTTGACTTATAGTAACAGTTCCTCTAGCATAACTAGAATCAGTTTTACCTGTTATAGCAACTGAAATTACACCATTATCATTTAAAACCTGAACTCTAGTATTTGTTGATACAAATTGCTCTTCTGTATCAGTCAAATCAATTGAAGCAGTAACGCCTTTAATCTTAATATCTAATGTTTTTGTACCATCTAAATAATCTTGATTAATAAAGTTAGTATCTAGATATAGTGTATTTGTATAAGATGTAGTGCTTGAATCATAATTCCATCCATTAGCGTTTGCAAATGGGCTATTAGCATTTCCAAGCTTATATGAATTATATTTAATATATTCACCATCTTTACTATAATATACTTCGATGTATACTTCATAATTTGTATTTGCCAAATCATTAATTGTTACTTCATCTGATGTTAAATAATCAGATTCATATAGCTTTTCACCACTATCATAGCCATAGTAATCTAATCTATTATATAAAATAACCTTATAAGCATAATTTGGATTAGCAGCTGAATCAAAGCCAGTATCAATTGTCATATTGATAGTATCATCACTATTTGTAGTAACTGTATTATTAATTGCAGCTCTATCAATACTAAATGCACTTTCAGTAACTACAGTATTCTTACTAGGCTCATCTATTTCTAAGCTCTTAGAATATACTATGTTTCCACCTGCTATAATACTAAATTCAAGCTCACATAAATTAATTCCATAAACATCGTAATTATAATATTCAATAGATTTAGTTGTATGTAAGAATGTAATATAAATACCTTGAATTTGAGAGCTATTCTCTAAATAAGATGTTTCTATATTTGGCGGATTACTATTGATTTGATATGAATACTTCATCTCACCAGTTGAAGTATTGATTATATTTCCACCAGCTTTAATAACATTTAAGGTGTAGTTACTATTATATTCTAGATTCTTAAAGCATCCAATATCTACCTTCATACCTTCTACTTTAAGAACATAGATTGTGTTTTTATAATTAGAGCTTACTGCACTATCAGGTGCCTCATTACCATCGTCATCATAATAAGATCCATTTTTGTAATAATAAATCTTATTAGTTTCTTGATCAAATTTGATATCCTGATTGCATGAGAAGTCACCATATGATGAATTACCTTGATATGAATAAATAGTATAATCTACATCAAGCTCTCCTTCTAATTCCTTAGTATATGTATAAGAATACTGAACCTGAACACCATTTAATTCATAAGTAATATCAAACATAATATCTATTACATTAGTTTCAAGCTGTGTTACTGTAATAATACCAGTTTCAGAATCAATACTATCTGGGTCACCAATACCTGCAGTAATAGTACCAGAAACAAGGGTTGCGCCCTCAGGTAATTTTAAGTTATATGGTAAAGTAATATAATCTTCACCATCAACATATGTATAATTACCAATTTCAGGCTCTAAATTCATTTCATATATTGCAAATACTCTATCACCTCTATAAACCTCTATTACATATTTGCTTACAGCATGAGCTTCTTCATTTGTAAGGTTTACGGTTGTAGAACCAACATCACCATTTGTATAATCTGTACTTAAAGTGGTAGCCTTAACTCCATTTGTAATAAGATAATAATATTTAGTAACCTTTAGGTTATAATCAGAGAAATCATCCACTGCTGTAACATCAAATTGAATCGTATCAGCTGTTTCTGTTACACTAACATTTGTTACAACATCAATAGGATCAACTGAAACATTTTGTCTATCTTGCTCACTAATCTTAGTTGTATAAACCTCTTCTATTTCATATCCACCAAATGGTTGAGGATGCTGAATTACATATTCAGATACTACAATCTCAATATTTGTATATGCAGGATCAACCTCAATGCTTGCTGAAGTTTCACCATTACCAATTGTAGTTTCACCTACAAGCACTCCATTTGAATAGGCTTCAATCAATAATTTATCGTTATCATTTTCTGAATTAAAATCAATACCGCTAACATTTATATAATTAACACCATAGTAGTCATTATATTCTGTTGTAACTGACATAGAATCAATATTGTAGTTTGCCTTATAGCCAACATTGTAATTTGCTTCTCCACCAGCAGATGCAGAATTTATAATATCATCAGAGCCATTATCAGAAACATATTTATCAATTATTACATCTAACTTTGAATTTACTGTTATAGTTGCTTCATATGTAAAATCATCTTCAGCTTCCTTTACATAAGCCTCTACCATAATATGCTCGATTGAATCATCATTTTGATTCTTAAATACCATAACCTTATAGCCTAATGAGCTATCTTCATTATCATAGTAATATGCATAGTATGAACTATCAGATTCAACACCTTCATCTGTTTCATTCTTAAAAGGAATAAGGATTTTATTATTCTTATAAAGAACTTCTATTTCCTTAGATGTATCTAATAAACCATAGCTTAATGCGAAATCAATTACAGTATAATACTCTCTATCCTTTCTTAAATTAGCTAATGAAATTGAATTGGCTGTAAATACAGAACTTGATTCAATTAATTCACAAGGAATATATTGAGATTCATTAACCTTAATTCCATAATCAAAGCCATATGTTAAATCATGATAGAACATTTGACATTCAAATTTGTAATCTAAATCCTTTACATTCTCTAGCTTAATTGTCTTAGCTGTAGTGTTATCTGTATATTTATAAATTCTTTCATTATTACTATTTAAATATGAGTATCTAATTCTATATTGATGCTCATAGCTACTATTAGTACTTGTGTCAGTGAAATTAGTATCAAAATAATAATTTACAGTACCATCTTCATTTATAGTCTTAAAGTAATTTACAGGGTTATTAATTGTATATTTTTCAAAATTTATATCATAATCAAAATTACTTGAATTACATACATCAGAATCGAAATTAGTTAAATCTAATGAATCAATTTCAAATCCATCCCTACTTAAATCATATTTAATCTCATTACCATCGAAGCTTACTCTATAAATATCTTCATTTGGACTGAATGACATTTCTTCATCATCAGAATTATAGAATGCTGGATCAAAATTGAAGTTAACTAGCTTATCCTTAATATAAGCTTCAAATTTTAAATCCATATACTGATAACTACTTAATAAATGAGGAGCATAATAAGAAACTCTTAAATCAACTCCCAAATCAAAGTTTTCAATATAAATATTTCTTTCAAAGCTTATTCCATTATATTCATATTCTAAATAGCCTGATATAGATACTGTACTAGTATCTAATTTATCAAACTTTAATGTACCAGTTGTATCTTCGAATGTTTCTTCGTTGTTATTTAAATATGATGTAAATGATTTAAATATAGCTCCTTCAGGAAGAACTACTTCAAATGGAACTAATACACTACCATCATCATCTATATCGAAATCACTACTTAATGTAAGCATTCTTCATTTATGATATGTATCTTTTCAATAATTAAATCGCCATATGTTATTAAAATATCATATGATTCAACATCACCTTCTTGACTGCCTTCTACGCTAGCCACTTCAGTGAATTTCTGATTTTCAACAGTCTTTGAACCATCCTTATTATTAAGTGTAATTGTTAAATCAAATTCATTTTCAAAGGAAGTTGTATTTGTACAAACAGCTTCAAAATAATATCCACCATCATACATTCTAAATTCCTTTTTCTCAAAAATATTTGGATCAATGTCTACACCCTTAACTAATGATGCTTCAAATTCTACTAAGCCACCATCTGTATTTTTAAGAGGTGTAAATTTAATATCAACATTTTTAATATATGGCTGAATCTTGAAGCTTACTTCTTTTTCTGTTGATACAATAGAATCAATTATTTCATCGTTATTCAAAATATCTATTCTATAAGAATCATCTTCATCCGCAGCCTCAAAATTAGTCTTTACATTTAATGTAGTACCATTTACAGAATCAAAAGATTTATAGAAGCAATTATCATCAAATGTATAAAGTGATCTATAATCATTTCTAAACTCAAATCCTTCTGGTATATCAGGCTCATATCCATATTTACCTATTTCTGAATCATAATACCAATCCTTACCGTCAGTATAATCACCATAAACAATCGCACTTATCGCACCACTATTAGTTATATTCTTAATAGTACCTCTAAAGAAATGATTTTCAGGCAAATCATGGTCATCTACTATTAATTTATTACCAACATAAACCTGTAAATATACATTATTTGAATTATTATAATAATCTGAAATATATGTTTCATACTCTAAATCATATTTACCTAAAATATGATCAAAATTTGGTGTAAACTCAAATACAGCAACCGGCTTAGGTAAAACAGATGTAGATACTGTAGTAGTATGATATACAATATCACCAAGTGTTGGTTCCTTACTAATTACTGATACCTCATAATTTCTATATGGCTTTAAATCTGGAACTATTTGTTTTTGAAGACCACTTTCAATAATTGGGTATTCAACACTAAAGCTAGGATTAGAAACCTTAATATAATAATCCATATTTTCACTTAATTCGGTTACATCAATTTCATATTTAATATAGTTGGCTCCTGTCTCATAATTCTCTGAAACAATTGTAGGAGCCTTTTCCATAACACCACCGGCTACTATAGCTACTACAACACCGGCAACTGTGATTACAGAAACACTACCAGCTAATGAAGCTACTGTAGATGAAACAGAAACTGAAGCGGAAGTTGCCGCACCAGCTTGTGCTTCTGCGACTAATTCAGCCTCATTTGCTGCATTCACAGAATTCATATCTGGAGATTGAGTACCATCGGCAGTATTATTAAATCTATTTATGTTATCCATTTTTTCTTGGAAATCTTGATAATCTTCAACGCTTTGCTTAGAAGCACTTTGAGTTCCTTCATCGGAAGAAGTTTCTTTAACTAAAAATAACTCATCGCCACTTGGAGCAACTTCGTAATATCTACCAGCCTCTAAGCCTGGATTGATTTCATTAATAGACTTATTAAATTCACTTCCTACGTCATTGAATTCACTTTTCATAGACTATTACCTCCGTTTCCCCAAAAAAACCATTTAATTATAACATGTTTTTAAAAAAACTTCAAACTTTCTCGAACAATAATAAAAAAAGAGTTCGAAAACTCTTATTTTAAATATTCATTATAAAAATCATCTAGATTCTTATATACATTAGATATTTTATTTCTTTTACAAATCTCAGCTAATTCATAATCAAATATAGCACTTAATTTATTTTTCCCATAAATAATAAATAAATTTCTTTTGGTCTTTACCATTTCACCTAATGCATTTAAATAATTATTTTTTCTTTCTTCTAATTCTTTATAATCAAAAACATTAGAATTTAAAGCTATATAAATACCAAATAAAGCACTAATTATATAATTATACTTAATTTGACTATTCTTTTTTA
>Ga0247609_10006757_pt1 | contig 11009 bp, 12 predicted proteins | sample 172DNAGHGlowgp2_FD_193487 | JGI IMG/M metagenome (GOLD analysis project Ga0247609, IMG submission 193487) | Sheep rumen microbial communities from Palmerston North, Manawatu-Wanganui, New Zealand - 1728 DNA GHGlow gp2 | ecosystem: Host-associated > Mammals > Digestive system > Stomach > Rumen ... | reverse complement strand
TGGGCGGATGCCGAGGTGACGTGTACGACCTGCCTTACCGATTTTAACGTTGACATGGTCTGTATTGCTTACCTGGCCGATTGTCGCCATGCAGTTGATGGGAACGTTACGAAGTTCGCCTGAAGGCAGTCTGAGGAGAGCGTAAGCGCCCTCTTTAGCCATGAGCTGAGCAGCATTACCTGCGGAGCGGGCGAGCTGGCCGCCGCGACCCGGGTTGAGCTCAACGTTGTGTACGAATGTACCTGTAGGAATGTTCGCGAGCGGAAGAGCGTTGCCCGGCTTGATGTCTACGCCGGCACCGGCCTCAACCTTGTCACCGACCTTGAGACCTACGGGAGCGAGGATGTAAGACTTCTCGCCGTCCTCATACTGGATGAGGGCTATGAATGCCGAGCGGTTCGGGTCATACTCAAGGGTGAGTACGGTTGCCGGCATGTCAAACTTCTGTCTCTTAAAGTCGATGATGCGATACTTTTTACGGTTTCCGCCACCGCGGTGACGAACCGTGATTCTACCATAACTGTTGCGGCCTGCATTCTTGTTAAGAGGAGCAAGTAAGCTTCTCTCAGGTGCAACCTTTGACAGTTCGGAGTAATCCGTAACGGACATGTTACGTGTGCCGTTTGTAACCGGCTTAATATTTCTTATTGCCACGTCAGTTTCCTCCTTTGATTACATCATGCCGTCGAAGAACTCGATTGTCTTGGAGTCTTCGGTGAGAGTTACGATAGCCTTCTTCCAGGAAGCTGTGTAACCTTCATAACGGCCCTGACGGCGAAGCTTGCCGCGTACTGATAATGTGTTTACCTTTGCTACTTTAACGTCGAAGAGTTCCTCTACGGCTTTAGCAATTTCAATTTTGTTGGCGTCCTTGGCAACCTTGAAGGTGTACTTCTTATAGGCTGTGTTTTCCATTGATGCCTCTGTGATGATGGGTTTGAGGATTATGTCCTGTGCAAGCTTTTTCATTATGCATATACCTCCTCAAGCTTTTCTACCGCAGCTTTGGCAATAACTACCTTGTTGCAGTTTACGAGGTCGTAAACGTTGATGGCATTTACGGGAGAAACCTTAACGCCTTCAATGTTGCGTGCACTCTTGTAGATGACATCGTCAGTCTCGGGGAGAATGATGAGTGTCTTCTTTGCCTCACCGAGAGCGGCGAGGATCTTAACCATCTCAGCTGTCTTGATCTCTTTGAGCTCAAGCTTGTCAACGATTGTGAACTCTTCGTTTGCAACCTTGTCTGAAAGAGCAGAGAACATTGCGAGACGTCTTACCTTCTTGTTGATTGAGAAGCCGTACTTTCTCGGCTTCGGGCCTAAAGCGACACCGCCGTGTGTCCACTGAGGTGAACGTGTGGAGCCCTGGCGGGCACGGCCTGTACCCTTCTGTCTCCACGGCTTCTTTCCGCCGCCGCTAACTTCTGCGCGTGTTTTGGTAGACTGTGTGCCCTGGCGCTGGTTAGCAAGATAATTAACTACTACGAGATGAACTGCGGACATGTTCGGAACGATACCGAAGATCTCATCCTTGAGGTTCATCGTACCAACCTTTTTACCGGTTGTGTCAAGTACTGATACCTGTGGCATTCTTTTCTACCTCCTTACGCTTTCTTTATGCTGTTCTTCAGAACTACGATGCCGCCCTTGGGGCCGGGAACGGCGCCCTTGATGGCGATGAGATTGTTCTCCGCATCAACCTTGACTATGTCGAGGTTCTGGATTGTAACTCTCTCTGCACCGAGGTGTCCTGCGAGCTTCTTTCCCTTGAAAACTCTGGACGGGTCTGAGCAAGCGCCGAGTGAACCGGCATGTCTTACTACGGGACCTGAACCGTGTGTTTCCTTAAGACGACCGAAGTTCCAACGTTTGATGGCACCTGCTGTGCCCTTACCCTTTGAAGTACCGACAACGTCAACCTTGTCTCCTACCTCAAATGTGTCAGCCTTCAGGATGTCGCCGACGTTTACTGCCGAGCAATCCTCAAGGCGGAACTCTCTGAGTACCTTCTTCGGTGCTACGTCTGCTTTTGCGAAGTGGCCCTGCATGGGCTTGTTGACTCTCTGTACCTTAACATCTCCGAAGCCGAGCTGGACTGCTTCATAGCCGTCATTTTCAACTGTCTTCTTCTGTGTTACTGCACACGGACCTGCTTCAATGACTGTTACGGGGATTACATTTCCCTTCTCGTCAAAGAGCTGTGTCATACCGATTTTCTTTCCGATAAGACCTTTTTGCATGATTTATTCCTCCTTCAGTTATTGGTTGGCGATTCATACCGCCAACATGACCGGTTACCGGCTCGAATTCGAAATCAGAGTTTAATTTCTATTTCAACACCGGCCGGAAGCTCAAGACCTGTGAGAGCCTCAACAGTTTTGTTTGAAGGTCTCAGTATGTCGATGAGTCTCTTGTGTGTGCGCTGCTCGAACTGCTCACGGCTGTCCTTGTACTTATGTACAGCGCGAAGAATTGTTACTACTTCCTTCTCTGTCGGAAGCGGAACCGGACCCGAAACCTTTGCGCCTGTGCGCTTTGCGGTCTCAACAATCTTCTCGGCTGCTGCGTCTACAAGATTGTGGTCATAACCCTTGAGTCTGATTCTGATTTTTTCTTTTACTGCCATTTTTTATTCCTCCAATAAAATACACACCGCCGGGCGTTTCCTCCTACACTAATTAAAAAATCCGGAAAAAACGAGAGTCCCGGTTGGCAAAACGGCATATGTTTCGCCCGGTTTTAGAATCGGACATACTCCGCGGAAGTTCCCTACCTCTGGGGGTAGCCACATCCCGCATCATCGCATATCTACGCGCTTTTTGACACGTCTGCCCTTTGGCGCGCCTCAATATATTACCACGCGCGTTATTATAAAGCAAGGATTTTTTTGAAAAAATGAGGGGCACTGCAAACCCCGCCGCGCGTTTTGTGCGCCGGGTACACAATATATTGTCAAAAAGCGCCCGCATAGCCACTAAATAATATATATGGTATAGTCAAAATTTACAATTTGTTAATATTCTTGCAAACTTACGCGCGCGCGTATAATATAAATGGTATAAATACGAAACGGGAGAAACTCTATGAATTCACCACTTGCGGACCGCCTGCGTCCGCAGACACTTGACGACATAGTCGGACAGCCTCACCTGCTCGGAAAAGGCAAGGCCCTGCGCGAAATAATCGAGTCCGGCGACATTCCCAATCTCATATTCTACGGCCCGTCGGGCATAGGCAAGACGACGCTTGCGAACATCATCGCAAAGGAGACCGACAAGCGTCTCTACAAACTCAATGCCACGACGGCCTCAATAAACGACATCCGCGATATCATCGCGGATGTGGATACTCTTATGGCGCCAAACGGCATACTGCTCTACCTGGATGAAATCCAGTATTTCAACAAGAAACAGCAGCAGTCCCTCCTGGAGTTTCTGGAGAGCGGCAGTATAACCATGATCGCCTCCACCACTGAGAACCCTTATTTTTATGTATATAACGCAGTCATCAGCCGCTGTACCGTATTTGAATTCAAATCGGTCACGCCTGAAGAGATAGCTAAAGCTGTCGAGCGCGCCTTCAGAATCGTAGGTGAAGAGAAGAAAATCACCTACGACATTGAGGACGGCGTCATACTTGATATCTCCAGGGCCGCCGGCGGTGATGTGCGCAAAGCCATAAACACCGTCGAGCTCATCTCGCTTGCCGCTAAAGACGGCAAGGTAACGGCTGAACTCGCAAGCGAGATAACGGGAAAGAGCGCCATGCGCTACGACCGCGCCGGCGACGACCACTATGACATAATTTCAGCTTATCAGAAGTCCATGCGCGGCTCGGATCCCGATGCCGCCATACACTACCTGGCACGGCTGCTTGAAGCCGGCGACCTTATCTCTGCGGTCCGCCGCCTTCTTGTATGCGCCTGCGAAGATGTCGGCCTCGCCTATCCGCAGATAATCCCGATTGTCAAAGCTGCCTGCGACATAGCGCTTCAGGTCGGCCTGCCGGAGGCGCAGATCCCGCTTGCCGACGCGGTAATACTCGTGGCCACCAGCCCGAAATCCAATTCGGGCGTAACGGCCATCGAGACCGCGATGGCGGACATAGAGCGCGGCAACTCCGGCGCCATTCCGCGCACCCTGCAGAACAAGCACTTTGACGGCGAGGATCAGGCCGTCAAAGGCCAGTTCTATAAATATCCGCATTCATTCCCCAACCACTGGCTCGATCAGCAGTATCTTCCTGACGCAATCAAGGATGTCCGCTACTACGAGTACGGGGACAATAAGATTGAGCAGGCCACAAAGGCTTATTGGGATGCCATAAAAGGCACAAAATAAATAATATTCAATTATTTTTCCAAAACAGAAAAATATAAAGTTTGACATTTTTTGTCAATCTTCATAAATACTTTCACACGTGAAACAAGAACAGACGCATGTTCATAATCAACGTAACTATGTACTTTAATAAAACGGCACAACTACGTCATTTTTAACTTGTCAATAGGTTTTTAACAAGTTTTTTTCGGACAGAACTCCAGAATTATACGAACTGTATTATGTTTTGCCCCCTCAATTGTGTAAAACTCGGTGGAAATTGCGGAATCAAAAAAAATATTTAACGCAGTATAAGGCTTTTCGGGGCTTTTTGACGTTTTTGCGGAGAAAATCGGGGTTGACAAATTTCTCTATTACAAGCCGTTAAAAAGTCTTTACCTGAAAAATAATAATCGTCACAATGCACATATTTAAGCCAAAATTTTGGAAGTATAAAATGCACAAAAGGAGGCCTGAAAATTGGGCCGAAATTTTACATCGGAAACCTGCAACTGTAACTTGACAGTAAAAAATATTCATTGCCTGAACCCGGATTATACCCTCGACTGCGGTCAGTCCTTCCGCTGGGAGAAGACTTCCGAGGATCACTGGTGCGCGGTGGTCTCCTCAAAAGGCGGTCCCAAGTACTGTGAACTCAGTTTCAGCCAAAACAAGGACGGCACAAGCGACATCACCTTCTATAACTGCGATGAGAAAACATTCAGAGAAATCTGGGTCCCCTATTTCGACCTTGACCGTGACTATGACGCGATACTCAGGTCATATCAGAAAGACAAGTACTTAAAGGCATCGACAAAGGAATATTACGGTATCCGTGTCACCAACCAGGACCCCTGGGAGACCCTCTGCTCCTTCATCATCTCGCAGAACAACAACATACCGCGTATAAAAGGCATAATAGAGCGCCTCTGCGAGAACTTCGGAGAACCCGTAAAGACAATAACGACAAAAGAAGGTACAAAAAAGACTCTCTGCTCATTCCCGTCCGCAGAGAAACTGGCAAAACTTGAGCCGGAGGACCTCGCACCCATCCGTGCGGGATTCCGTAACAAATATATAATTGATGCCGCGAGAAAGACGGCAAGCGGCGAAATTGACCTCGAAAGATTAAAAGAGCTCCCGCTTGAAGAAGCGGAAGCCGAACTTCTTAGAATAAAGGGCGTCGGCCCGAAGGTCGCACAGTGCGTGCTCCTCTACGGCTGCCGGCAGGCTGATGCCTTCCCGCAGGATGTCTGGGTGAAGAGAATCCTTACCGAACTCTACCCGCAGGGCTTACCGCCCTGCACGGCCGGCACCCGCGGCATCGCACAGCAATATCTTTTCCACTGGCGCCGCCACCTGGATGACGCAGAGAAAGGAAGCAAAAAGTAATGTTCAACAAGATCAAAGAAAAACCCTGGTACCCCATGACAGTCGCCATCTGCACCGGCGTCCTGCTCTATGTCCTCCTGGCGCATTTCGGAGGCATCTGGGACGGCATAACCCAGTTTGTGGGCTATTTCCGTCCTCTGATTCTGTCCTTCGTCTTTGCCTACATGATAAATCCCCTTTACAAGCTCTTCTTCAGTATCTTTGAGTTTGTAAAGAAGCCAAAAATACGCAAGGCAATCACAATCACAATCTCCTACATCGTTGTGCTTCTCTTCATAACCTTCGCGATTATGATTCTGGTGCCTCAGCTTATCGACAGCATCCAGACCCTCTCGGACAACCTGCCCGAATATGTCGCGCACGCGGAGAATCTGCTCGGAAAATGGGGAATCTCCAAGACCACAATCGACATTCGCAATTTCATAGATACCTCAGAAGGTGCAATAAGCAATGCATTCAATCTCTTAAGCGACAACCTCGGCGGTATCCTTGAAGCTTCGGCAAGCGCCGGCAAGGGAGTCTTCCGCGTAGTAATCGCCTTCATTCTCTCAATATACCTGCTCGCCGAGAAAGATGTTCTCAAAACCGGAACAGGCCGTCTTCTCAAAGCCGCACTTTCCCCCGAAAGGTACACAAGAACCATTAACTTCGCAAGAAAATGCGACTGGATTTTCAGCCGCTATATAATCTTCAACATCGTTGACAGTATCATAATCGGCGGTTTAAACGGTATACTCATGGCTATCTTCGGCATGCAGTATGTCGGACTGATTTCCTTCGTAATTGCAATCACGAACCTCGTGCCTACATTCGGACCTCTGGTCGGTGCCGTAATCGGAGCCCTGATCCTCCTCATGACTCACCCGCTCCACGCGCTGATATTCGTCATAATCTCGCTTGTACTCCAGATTCTTGACGGCTACCTTATCAAGCCGCACCTTTTCGGCAACCAGTTCGGTGTGTCCGGTCTCTGGATACTCATGGGCGTAATCGTAGGCGGCAACATGTTCGGCGTCATCGGCATCTTACTCGCAATACCGGTAGTCGCAATCATCGACCACATGTACAGAACCTACCTTATCCCGACACTTGAGGCAAAGCGCGGTATAGCACCTCCCCCGGAAACTTAATTCTCGCGTTCTCTGCCCCAGAAGAACAGGGCTACCGTTCCGGGACCTGTATGACATCCTATTGTGGCTCCTATGTTGTTTATCAGCACAGGAGCCTCAAGTTTTTTGAAGCGGGCTTTAACCAGTTCGGCCACGCGTCTTGCGTCCTCCTCACAGGCAGACATGGAGATGTAGCACTTCCCGTCATATTTCAGTCCGTCACGTGCATATTCTTCCATCTTATCCACGATTTTCTCTATAACCTTATTCTTTGTACGCACCTTTTCACGCGGTTTCAGACGCCCCTCCCTGTTCATGTTAAGCAGGGGGCAGATATTAAGTACTCCGCCGAAAATGCCCGCCGCTTTCGAAATACGGCCTCCTTTAATGTAAGAAGAGAGGTCCGTTGAGAAAAACCAATGATTGAGTTTAAGCCGGTTCTTTTCTCCCCAGGCAAACAACTCGTCGATGCAGACACCCTCCTTTTTCATCTTTGCCAGCTCATCCATAAACAGTCCGTATCCCGAAGACGCGCAAAGGGAGTCCAGAACAAACACTTTTCTCTCCGGATATTGTTCCGCAGCCATCTCCGCCGCGGCCTTCGCAGAACCGTACGCACCCGAGAGGCCGGAAGAAATCGTGACGTGCAGGACATCAAAACCGTCTTCCAAAAAATAATTGAAGTATTCATAATAATCCATTATGTTGAGCTGGGTTGTCTTTGTTTCAGCCCCTTCGGATATCGCATCATACAGTTCCTCATAACCGACATCCCTACCGAAGTTATCAGTATAAAGCCTGTCATCCAAAGAAAAACGCGGGCATATATAACGTATCCCCGCCTCTTTAAGATGTTCTTTCGACAAATCCGCCGATGAACAGCAACTTAAAATATATTCACACATAAGAAAACCTCCTTTTTGCTATGCCGTTATTTTAAAGCAAAAAAGGAGATTTTTTCTCTACGGTATTAAATTATGATTCTACATTTTCTTTTTCGACTCTACTGCCGGTAGAGTGCGGTCTCTTTATGCGGCAGCAAAGCAAGGTCAGTATTTCCGCCGGAACGAGAACAAGAAAAATCTGCCAATGATTCCTCGGTAGGAGAGCAAGATAGACCAAAAGAGCTATGCTCAAAACAAGAGCCATGATTATTTCCGTATTATGCCGCCCTTTGTTCCAAATGGAATTCATAACCAGAATGGTTATCAGGCTGGCCGGAATCGCTATGATAAACACCATCCAGAAGATATCACCCAGCACTATCCAGATAATAACAAAAACCATAACCGCCAGGGTCCAGATACCCATGACGGAAACAGCCGTTATCATAGGCGTCGAAATAACAAAACCCTTTTCGGTCTCTTTTTCCGGGTCCTCTTCGCCTAAAAGCGAATCAACTGAAACGCCGTAAATGTCCGCAAGTTGTGTCAGGACGTAGACATCGGGCAGGGATTCGCCGCGCTCCCATTTCGAGACAGCCTTATCCGAATAATTAAGTTTTTCGCCAAGTTCCGTCTGCGTCATTTTGGCTCTCTGACGCAATTTGACAAGCCTTTTTGCAACAACGGCCTTGAGCCCATCCTGTGTCAGTTTACTCATCATCAAATCCTCACTGCCAGAACAATTCCAAATAAACGGTTAATAGCATTATCCTGATTTCGCGCTCACATGTCAAGAACGCGTGTCCTGTTCCTCAGTATCATAAAAAAGAAAAAGCTCTGACATTTCTGTCAGAGCTTTTCTGGTGACCCGGACGAGAATCGAACTCGTGTTACCGCCGTGAAAGGGCGGTGTCTTGACCGCTTGACCACCGGGCCGCGCTGGTAGCGGGAGAGGGATTTGAACCCACGACACCCCGGGTATGAACCGAGTGCTCTAGCCAACTGAGCTATCCCGCCGTTTATAAAAGCGCGAAAGTTATTATAACTTAGAGGGTGTTTGTTGTCAATGCCTTTTTGAGCGCTGCTGCGTCCTCGGCGATTATGTCGGGAGCATGTGCTTCAAGCTCCTCTTTCGAACCGTAGCCGGAGAGGAAAGCGGCGGAAGCAACGCCCGCTTTCTTTGCGCCGTCAATATCATAGAAACGGTCGCCGATCATGACAACCCGCTTTGACGGCTCCACGCCGAGCTCCTCGCAGGCACTCAGGACAAGTCTCGACTTGTCCGAGTTGTGATTTTTCAGTTCAGGGCCTATGACAGCATCAAAATATTTCTCTATTCCGAGATACGGAATGGCGACATCCAGATAGTGCTGGGGTTTGGATGAAGCAACGGCAATTTTAACACCGCTTGCCTTGAGTGTCTCAAGCAGATCGAGCATACCGGGATAGAGTTCAAGCTCATATACACCCTTTTCCGTATAGTAGATACGGTATGTGTCGACAAGTGTGCTCGCAAACTCCGGCGTTACACCGTACTGATCTTCAAATGTCAGGTAAAGAGGCGGGCCGAGAAACTCGTTTATACGCTCTTCAATTACCGGTATATCAAATTTTTCCAAAGCAAAACGGACCCCGTTGCGAACGCCTTCTCCGGTATCTGCAACCGTTCCGTCAAAATCAAATATTATCGCATCATACATAGTGTTACTGCCTCCCGGTTTGCTTGTCAATTATACACGAATTTGTTATAATCGGCAATGGTGATTAAATGAATGATTCAAGCAAGCGCATAGCCCTTCTGGACGAACTTCGGGGCTTCTGCGTCCTATGTATGATCTTCTATCATGCCTTTATATTTATGTATGAGCAGTACGACATCCGGTTCGGGTATGACGCGTATACTTTCTTCCTGCCCGTCCAGCCGTACGTCTCATGCATGTTTATTTTTATCTGCGGTATCTGCTGCAATTTATCCCACAGCAATTTGAAACGCGGACTGAAGCTCGCGGTTTTCGCCCTGGCCTTAAACTTCGTGTCAATCATTGTGCTTCCCAAGATGGGCTTTGTCGGCACGGAAATCTGGTGGGGTATCCTCGACTTCTTCACCGTAGCCATTTTAAGTTATGTTCTATTTGAAAAAGCAGTCGTAAAAACACCCTGGATTTTAGGCCTGTTCATTACGATCTTCCTCTTCTGGATTTTCAGATACTGGGACACGGAAGGCATGATTTCTCTCTGGGGCGATTTATCCTGGCGTCTGCCGGATTCCGCATTTGAGCAGAAATGGCTGTTCCCGCTCGGCATCCAGTCCCCCGATTTTTATTCAGCCGACTACTTCCCGATGATTCCCTATGTCTTTGTCTTCTATATGGGTGCCTTCCTCGGCAAGCCCGTCTCGGACGGCAAGGTTCCGGCCTTCGCCTACCCCGTTCACTCGAAGGCACTCACCTGGCTCGGCAAAAACTGCTTCCTCATCTACCTTGTCGAGCTTCCGATAATCTTTATCGTCATGGAGCTTATAACCTGGATTGCATCCAAATTCTAAGGAGTTAATATGACCAAAAAAGAACGCGCACTCGCTTGTGTCGAGGCACTGAAAAAAGAATACCCTGACGCGGAGTGCGCGCTTGTGGCGGGCGACCCTTTCCAGCTGCTTGTGGCGACAAGGCTGTCGGCACAGTGCACGGACGCCCGCGTAAATATGATTACGCCTGCGCTCTTTGCAAAGTACCCGACAACTGAGGCTTTTGCTGCCGCGAAGCTTTCAGATGTGGAGGAACTCGTCCACTCCTGCGGCTTCTACCACGCAAAAGCCAAGGACATCATCGGGGCCGCGCAGGCGGTACTCGAGAGATTCGGCGGCATTGTCCCCGACAATATCGAGGACCTGACGTCGCTGCCCGGTGTAGGCCGAAAGACTGCCAACCTGATTGTCGGCGACGTCTACGGCAAACCCGCCGTTGTCGCGGACACACACCTTATAAGAATCAGCAATCTCTTAGGCCTTGTTGACACAAAGGATCCGAAAAAGGTGGAACTTGAACTCAAAAAGATTCTGCCTCCGGACGAATCAAACAACTTCTGTCACAGAATGGTCCTCCACGGACGCGCGGTCTGCATTGCCCGCCGCCCGCAGTGTGCAGCCTGCTGCCTGAAAGACTACTGCAAATCAGCAAAATAAAAAGACGGGGCAAAGTGAAGTTGTCAACAAAAAGTAGACACTAAAAAAGTCCTAGTACCCCAGTTCGGTTCGATACTGAACTGGGGATTTTCCTTTGCACTTGGTTGAATAACGCTCATTGT
>Ga0247609_10006756_pt1 | contig 11009 bp, 13 predicted proteins | sample 172DNAGHGlowgp2_FD_193487 | JGI IMG/M metagenome (GOLD analysis project Ga0247609, IMG submission 193487) | Sheep rumen microbial communities from Palmerston North, Manawatu-Wanganui, New Zealand - 1728 DNA GHGlow gp2 | ecosystem: Host-associated > Mammals > Digestive system > Stomach > Rumen ... | reverse complement strand
GTGTTGTCAATAGGGATATAGTGGTCGGCATTGATTGTCATGTCATAGTCCAGGACGGTGAGAGGATTCTTTTTCATGCCGTTCAGGGTGAAATATGCATGATTGGTAAGGCATACGACGGTCTTCTTGTCAGTGGTAGCCTCATATTCAATGACCAGTTCATTGTCATCGGTCAGACGATAGGTAACGTTGACGTCCAGATTGCCGGGGAAGCCCTCCTCGCCATCCTTGCACAGATAATGCAGATGCAATGTCTGAGCATCAGTCTGCTCGGCGTCGAATACGCGTTTATGGAAACCGGTGGGACCGCCATGAAGGCTGTTGGGGTCATTGTTTATGGCCAGTGAGTACTGCTTGCCGTCAAGTGTAAACTTACCGGCTGCGATGCGGTTGCCGTATCGGCCGATAAGGACGCTCAGGTAAGTTTCCTGACTTTCCATTACGTGCTGCAGGCTGTCATGTCCCCAGACCACGCTTTCCATCTTACCGTCGCGGTCAGGCATCATTATCGCGCAAAGCGCACCTGCAAAGTTTGTAACTGCTATTTCACTGCCTTTCTTGTTCTTGAGAATGAAGAGGTCCACTTTCTTACCCTGAACCGTAGCCTGGAAATCCTCTCTCCTGAGGCCGGCCAGATTATCCTTTACGAAAAAATCTCCCATATAGTATTAATTGCTTAATTGGTTATTTATTAATAAAACAACGCAAATTAAGCCAATTTCAGATACTATACCAAGTGAAATTGCAAAAAATATCAGCTGTGAATAAAGAAATCGGGCATGGAAAGGAGGTCGGCGACCACAAAAGTGCTTCCTCCTACAAAAATCAGGTCTTCGGGGGCTGCTTCGCGTTGAGCGGTGTCCACGGCCTGCGCCACGCTTCTGTATACTCCTCCTTTCAGTCCCGCCTCACTGGCCATCTCTTTCAGTGTGTTGGCGTCGATCGCCCTCTTGACCGATGCCTGGGTGAAATAATATCTTGCATTCTTTGGCATCAGGGCAAGAACTTGCGTAACGTCCTTGTCATTGACCATACCGAGGATTATGCGCAACTGTCCCGCTCCCGGTCTTGACGACAGTTCCTCCAGATGTCGGGCGATATATTTAAGGCCATGGCTGTTGTGGCCTGTATCACAGATTATGTCCGGTTTTCTGCTGACCAGTTGCCAGCGACCCCTCAGGCCGGTCATGCGGCATACGTCCCTGAATCCCTTTCTTATGGCCTGTTCCTGAATGACGAATCTTTTGCGTCTTAGCAGATCTATGGCGTTTAGGATGGTGTTGGCGTTTTTCTCCTGGCACAATCCGGCAAGTCCGCTCTCCAGGGCGGGGTACTCCGTGGTCTCGTACACAACCTTTGAAGGATTTATATATTTATGCGAAATTATTTTACAATTATCCTGTGCGAAAACAATCTTTGTGTTCACCTCTTCGGCCTTGCGTTCAAAGACCGGTCGGGTCTCATCGTTATGCTCACCGATAACTACCGGTACGTTTTTCTTGATGATTCCGGCTTTCTCGAAAGCTATTCCGGCAAGAGTGTCGCCCAGAAACTGCATATGGTCAAAGCCGATGTTCGTAATTATTGACAGGACCGGACGTATTATGTTGGTGCAGTCCAACCGGCCTCCAAGTCCCGTTTCAATGACAGCTACGTCCACTTCCTGTTCTGCAAACCAACTGAAAGCCATTGCGGTTGTAACTTCAAAGAATGAGGGGTGCAACGGCTCCAGGAAATCGCGGTTCCGCTCGATGAACCTGACTACGAAATCAGGACTCACCGGCTTTCCGTTCACGCGGATACGTTCGCGGAAATCAGTCAGATGAGGAGATGTGTACAGTCCTGTCTTCAGTCCGGATGCCTGCAGTATGGCGGCAATGGTATGCGATACGCTTCCCTTGCCGTTCGTACCTGCCACATGAATCGTCTTATACAGTTTATGCGGACAGCCCAGATGGCGGTCTATGGTTATTGTGTTGTATAGGCCTTCCTTATAAGCTTCCTGGCCTACGTTCTGGAAAAGGGGTGCCTGCGTGTAGAGATACTCTACTGCTTCCTGATAGTTCATCAGTCAATAGTGCTTAATCAAAATAACTGCGGAATTTTCTGAACAGTTTCTCCTTTATGGATTGGGATGGTTGGAAATGGTCCGATGCCTGGAACTTTTCCATAGCCTGTCTCTCATCCTTGGAGAGAGTCTCGGGTATGTATACGCTTACGTTGACAATCATGTCGCCGCGACGGTTGGTATTCAGTTCGGGAAGTCCCTTGCCGCGCAGACGCAGCATCTTGCCTGGCTGGGTGCCGGGTTCAATCTTCAGCTTGACTGCGCCATCCAGGGTAGGTATTTCTATGGCACCTCCCATTGAGGCCTGAGGGACTGTCAGCAACAGGTTGTAAACCAAGTCATTCTCATCGCGTACCAGATCTTTGTGAGGAGCCTCTTCTATCATAACCAGAAGGTTGCCGTTGTAACCGTTGTGTTTGCCGGCATTTCCTTTTCCCTCGACAGAAAGCTGCATTCCCTCGGCTACACCTGCAGGAATGTTGATCTCGACTATCTCTTCGCCGTATACGACACCGTCACCGCTGCAGTGAGGACAGCGGTCTTTGATTATCTTACCTTCGCCGCCGCATCTTGGACATACGCTCTGGCTCTGGACCATGCCGAAGAAACTCTGCTGTGTGCGCAGTATCGTACCGCTGCCATGGCAGTCGGGACATGTCTCTGCAGCCGATCCGTCCTTAGCTCCCGTACCCTTGCAATGCTGGCAGGGCACCAGCTTCTTGAGCTTGAATTTCTTTGTCACACCGGTGTTGATCTCCTCGAGCGTGAGTGTCACCTTTACCCTCAGGTCAGATCCGCGCATCTTGCGGTCACCGCCGCGCTGACGTGTACGGCTTCCGCCGAAACTGCTGAATCCGCCGAATCCGCTTCCGCCGAATATATCGCCGAACATGGAGAATATGTCATCCATGGACATGCCGGAGCCGCTGAACCCGCCTCCGCCGCCGAATCCGGACGCTCCGTTCAGACCTTCAAATCCGAACTGGTCATATTTGGCACGCTTGTCAGGATCGCTCAGTACACTGTACGCCTCGGCAGCCTCCTTGAATTTCTCCTCGGCTTCCTTATCGCCGGGGTTCTTGTCAGGGTGATACTGAATGGCTTTCTTGCGGTACGCCTTCTTTATCTCATCGGCAGTTGCGGTCTTGGGGACCTCAAGCACCTCGTAATAATCTCTTTTTGCCATATCGTTATTCTCCTACAGCCACTTTGGCGTGACGCAGCACTTTGTCGTTAAGTTTATATCCGTCGATGGCACAGTCCAGAACCTTGCCTTTCAGATCTTCGCTGGGTGCGGGAATCATGGCAATGGCCTCATGGAAATCCGTATCGAACGGCTCGTTCTTGGGTGATATCTTCTCAAGCCCCTTCTGCTCCAGGGTGTGCATGAGCTTGTTGAAAATAAGTTCTATCCCCTCTTTGAGTGCACTGAAGTCCTCTGACTTGGCGGAATTTGCGATGCATCTCTCCAAATCGTCTATCACGGGCAGAATGTCAGTTATTACACCGGCGCTGCCGTTCAGGATGATTTCGGCTTTCTCCTTCATGGTGCGTTTGCGATAGTTGTCAAATTCGGCCATCTGTCTGAGCAGACGGTCCTTGAGGTCAGCTACTTCAGCTTCGCTTCGGGCAAGTCTTGATTCTATCGTTTCCTCCTCCGGTCCGGCTGTTTCCGTGCTTTCTTCGCGGGAGGGGGCTTCCTCTGGCTTTTCATTGTTCAGAACATCCTTGTCCTGATCCTTCTCGGATTGAATTTCTTTTGACATCTTATGTTTGTTTCCCTTGCTCATTTTACTCTATTTCTGATAATACCTATTATTGCACAACAAAGATTGTGCCACAGCTGATGCGGTGACACAGTGTCATATTAAAAAATCAAAAATCATTTCATTGAGTCAGCTCCGAAACAGAATGGCAGTATGGAGTCTGTCCCGCCCTCAATGACCATTGTACCTTCGGTTCCGTACAGGATATATCTTATGGGCTGCCCGCCGCGCTGTTCTGTCTCGGCAAGCACTTGGCGGCAAGCTCCGCAGGGTGTTATGGGCTGTCCTGTAAAACCTTTGTCGTTGCGGGCTGCTATGGCTAGTGCCAAGACTGCCTTGCCGGGATGGGCGTGTCCGGCGGCGAAGAGAGCCGTCCTCTCGGCGCACAGTCCTGACGGATAGGCGGCGTTCTCCTGATTGCTTCCGGTTACCACAGTGCCGTCATCCAATCTGAGCGCAGCCCCCACCTTGAACCCGGAATAGGGCGACCAGCTTCCGGCTGTGGCCTCCTTGGCGGCATTTACCAGCATCAGGTCATCGGGGAGCAGCTCATTCTGATCCATGATGCTCCAGCTTATGGTATGAGTGAACTTTTTCATACGGTAATCTCTTAATTGACCGCTAAGTTAGTTTTTTTATTTAACTTCGCGCTATCCAATCAGCAACAATAATATGAATTCAGCCCGCCCGGCCATACTCTTCCTGCTCGTGGTGCTCGTGTCCTGTTCTACTGTTCGGAACACCTCCGTCAGCACTTCGGGGACGGATGCTTATTCGGCTTATATAGCCAAATACAGCGATATGGCAGTGGACCAGATGAAATCATACGGAATCCCTGCAAGCATCACGCTGGCGCAAGGGCTTCTTGAGTCCGATGCTGGCCGCAGTTCATTGGCGACCAAATGCAACAACCATTTCGGTATCAAGTGCCACAGCGATTGGACCGGCCGTAAGATGTATCATGATGATGATGCCAGGCAGGAGTGTTTCAGGTGCTACAAGGATGCAGCCGAATCCTATCGTGACCATTCCCTTTTTCTTGTAAACGGATCGCGTTACCGGTCACTGTTCAAGTTGGCATCAACTGACTATAAGGGATGGGCCAGAGGACTTAAGGCTGCCGGATATGCAACCAGTCCCACTTATGCCGACAAGCTTATTGAACTTATAGAGAGATACGGTCTGGACCGGTATGACAGCAGGAGCGGAGTGCATCTCAAACCGGGGCAGCTTCCGCATCAGCCTGTTCTGGTAAACGGTCAGCGTTGTGTGCGTCTCCGTGAAGGCGAGACCCTTAAGGATATTGCACGTGAATATGGAATGCAGCTTATGATGCTTCGCCGTTTCAATGAGGTGGACCGCAAATTCGCTCCGCCTGCAGGATCACTCGTCTATCTTGAAAAGAAAAAGTCCCGCGCTGACCGTGAGCACAGGACTTATGTTGTAAAAAAAGATGACAGTTTGTGGTCAGTCTCCCAACAGTTCGGGGTCCGTATGAAACCGCTTGCCAAACGCAATGGCCTGTCGGATGAGAATCCGCTTACTGTAGGTATGACATTGATTCTGCGTTGATCATTCCATCTCTTGCGTGGCCTTGGCTATTGCTTTTTCCAGCTCTGCGCGGCTCATGGTTCCATCCAGGCAGATGAATGTGAATGCTTCATTTTCGGATGCTGTCAATATGAATTGGGATACGGTTTTTTCATTTCCGGTGGTGTATATCCGGACCGTTTCGCCTTTATCCTTGATTTCCATGAGCATCTCGAATTCATATTTCTTTACGAACTTGTTCACATCCGATTTGATCTCTTTGCAGAGTTCGGGATCTTCGCAGTCCAGCAGGTACATCGAGTTCAGGTTCTTGATTATTGAACCCAAGTTGATGGATCCTTCGCCTACTTCCATATTTGGCACTTTTCCCATGAGCTTGAACATGGACGACGAGATATAGACTGCACTTACCTCCTCATTGTCGGAGTACTTGTTGTAGATTCCTTTGCCGTCCTGAGCCCAGGCTCCGGCTGTGAGCAGAAATACTGCTGTCACGAATGCTGCTATTCTTTTCATCTTAGTGCGTTTAACGTTTTGTCAATTACCGGTTCGGCTGCATCGGCAATAGCCAAGCCGGCGTTCATTTTCTCTGATATGAATCCGAATACCTGCTCCATCTGCTGGTAAGCCAACTTGGGATCGTCGAACGTATCCTTGGGAGTGGTTATCGAATCCTGGAAAAAGATACCCATACCGATTGTGATTATCGCAACTGCTGCAGCAGGGTAGGATATCATCTTGAGTATTTTTCTGTATCTCTTGTGGAATACATTGTTTTCTTGTGATTTATCATCTTCTTTTGATGATATCTCAAGGGCACGTGCCGTAACGGCTATGTCGTGATTCAGTGAGTCGGGTACCTTGACGCTCTCATCGGAGGCTATCCTCTCAAGGTCAAGCATACTCAGTTTTTCAATATCTTCCAATCGTTTCATATCTGGCTCCTTAATGACTTGCGGGCGTTACTCAGCAATACCCTCAAAGTCAGGTTTGACATTCCGGTCCTTTTTTCTATCTCATCGTATGACATTTCTTCCAATACATACATCTTCATTACGTCACGTTGTCTGGCGGGTAGCCGTTCGATAGCGGCAAGTACCCTTTCCAGTTTTTCCCGGGCATCATAATCATCATCAACCAGTCTTGATTCCGCTATGTCCGGCCCGGGTTCCATGCTCTGCACTCGCTGTTCCTTACGCAGTTTGTCTATGCAGAGGTTTTTCATCAGGGTTGTGCAGTATGCTTTCATGTTCAGTACCGTGTCCAACTGGTCCCGGCTGTTCCACAGTTTTATGAACAGGTCCTGCACTGCATCTTCGGCATCGGTCTGAGACTCCAGAATGTAATACGCCACCCTATAGAGCCCGTCGCTCAAGGATTTGTATGCTTCTGTAAGGACTTCTGATGTCATCTTGTTTCTGACCGTTTCCGATATAGAGACGTGATAACCCCTAAAGTGTTAATGTCTCAACGTAAAAAAATATGGGAAAAACAGAAAACCGGCCCTTAAGCCAGTCTCTGAAAGCTATAGTATCTCGTGTTCTTCCTTCATATCTATCTCGTTACCTTTCAGGTCAATGAAACGGTAGGATAGGAATGGAAGGTTCTGATCCGGCAGAAGGTTGATGCCGAAACCATACCTGAACTGCCAGCGTAGTTTGAGAGAGAAAAGCCCTCTTGTCAGGTAGGCGTATACATATGGATGTACAAACAGCGTAAAGTGGTTGGTCTTCATATTGTTGGTCAGACAGCTGATCTTGTTTTCCAGCTGGTCCGTAAACAGTATTGACGGCCTTATCGTGCCTGTGCCGAAGCATGTCGGGCAGGTCTCGTCCACAGGAACGTCCATCACGGGACGAACCCTCTGGCGTGTTATCTGCATGAGTCCGAATTTGCTCAACGGAAGAATGTTGTGCTTGGCCCGGTCACGTTCCATATTCTGGCACATACGTTCGTATAGTTTCTGGCGGTCTTCGGCCAGAGCCATGTCGATGAAATCAACCACAATGATACCTCCCATATCACGCAGACGCAGTTGCCGCGCCAGCTCATCGGCAGCACCCAGATTAACCTCGAGCGCGTTCTCCTCCTGTGTGCCGGCTTTCACGCGATGACCGCTGTTGACGTCAACCACATGCAGAGCTTCTGTGTGTTCAATGATAAGGTATGCGCCGTTCTTGTATGAGACAATACGTCCGAATGACGACTTTATCTGCTTGGTGATGGCAAAGTTGTCGAATATGGGCAACTCACCTTTGTATAGCTTTACTATCTTGGTCTTTTCGGGGTCTATCAGCGATACGTAATCACGTATCTCCTGATATGTCTTCTCGTCATTGACATGTATCGATTCATATGACGAGTTCAGCATGTCGCGCAGTATTGCTATGGTGCGGCTGGTCTCCTCAAAGATGAGGGTAGGTGCTTTCTCGGCCTTCTGGGCTCTTGTAAGACAGTCCTCCCAGCGTTGGTATAGTATTGACAGCTCGTTGTCCAGTTCGGCCACGCGTTTGCCTTCTGCCACGGTGCGGACTATTACGCCGCAGTTCTTGGGCTTGATGCTGTGGATAAGCTGCTTAAGTCTTGCCCGCTCCTCATTGGACTTGATCTTTGATGATACCGATACCTTGTCACCGAAGGGAATCAATACCAGAAAACGTCCGGCAAAGGATATCTCACCTGTCAGTCTCGGGCCTTTGGTTGAGATGGGCTCCTTGGTTACCTGGACCACTATCTCGTCGCCCTGCTCAAGGGCGGTGCTGATGTTTCCCGATTTCTCGTCAAACTGAACAGGCTGTGCTTTGCTGAAAGGAGCAAGTTTCTTGCGGTTGGCGCGAACCTGTTTTATGTATTTTTTCAGAGATGCGAACTGCGGCCCCAGGTCCTGATAATGCAGGAAAGCCTCCTTGTCGGAACCAACGTCGACAAAACATGCGTTGAGTCCCGGCATGAGTTTCTTGACACGTCCCAGATACAGGTTGCCGACGGCAAAAGTAACCTCCTGGGCATCTTTCTGGTATTCAACCAGATTGTGGTCTTCGGTGATGGCTATCTGTATGCTGTCCGGCTGGACGTTTATAGTCAGTTCGCTTGTCATCGGGTAGAGTTGATGAAGTGTTTGATAAAGCAAAGAACAAACCTGACGAAAAGATACTCACGGCAAGTTTGTTCTTTGAAAGTTTTGTCAGAGAAAGAGCCTTATTTGCTCTTATGTCTGTTCTTTCTCAGTCTTTTTTTACGCTTGTGCGTAGACATCTTATGTCTTTTTTTCTTCTTACCGCTTGGCATAATCGTGATTATTTATGTTAACTATTACTTTCTAACAGCCTGAGCGAAAGTCTTTGCCGGCTTGAAGGCAGGGATCTTGTGCTCGGGAACGGTGATTGTCGTGTTCTTGAGTATGTCGCGGGCTGCCTTTGCTGCTCTTTTCTTGGTGATGAAACTGCCGAAACCTCTCAGATAAACGTTCTCATCGTTTTCAAGTGATTCCTTAACAACCTCCATGAAACCTTCAACACATGCCAGAACGTCGGTCTTGTCAATACCTGTCTTTTTGGCAATCTCGCTAACAACTTCTGCTTTAGTCATATTCTCAATTGTTTAAGTCTTAAATGTCGCTTTTTGATTTCGAGTTGCAAATGTAGTTCTTTTTTGGTGATATGGAAAATATTTCAGCTCTTTTTGTTTTAAAATAGTTTATAAAAATCCAAAGCAGGTCCTGTGGTTTGATACAGGTCAAAAAAATCGGCTTATTGTTTTGTTTCATCTCCTCCAGTGATTATATTTGCTCCCGAAATATTTTTTAATACCTATTATTATGTCAGTTAACAAAGTAATTTTGATTGGAAACGTTGGTAAGGATCCGGATGTGAGATATCTGGACAACCATGTTTGTGTCGCTAATCTAACCCTTGCCACTACAGAACGCGGTTACACAGCCCAGAACGGTACCCAGGTGCCGGATCGTACGGAATGGCACAACCTCGTTTTCTGGAGAGGTCTAGCCGAGACCGTTGAAAAATACGTTCACAAAGGTGACAAACTCTACATCGAGGGTAATATCCGGAACCGTAGCTATGATGACCAGAACGGTGTGAAACGTTACGTGACGGAGATTTTCGTCGATTCCATGGAAATGATGTCATCAAAGTCCCAGCCCAGGGGTGATTCGCGTCAGGACTCAGTTCCCTCGCAACCGGAAACCGGAAACTCCGGCGCTCCATTCTAATTAAAGAGAAAGCATTATAGAAACCTTATTATTGTTGATTTCAGGAACTGCGGCCCGGGGGGCTGTCATGTTCAATGCTCCTACAGCGGGGTCTGTCATCGCTATGGTGACGGCCCTGCTTCTTTTGGCCTTGTCAGGTTTCGTCTCAGCATCCGAGACGTCTTTCTTTTCACTTTCGCCCGAAGAACTCAAGAGATTATCCCAGGACAACAGTTTCCGTGGCCGTAAGGCTTCCGTGCTTCTGTCTGATTCCGAGCGTCTGCTTGCCACAATCCTGACTGCCAACAATCTTGTCAATGTGGCTATCATCCTTCTCCTGGACCTGGCTTTTGCGCAGATGCTGGTTTTCAGCGCCGAGTGGGCCGAATTCCTGGTCCTGACGGTTATCCTGACATTCATACTGCTCCTCTTCGGTGAAATAATACCCAAATTGTATTCGGCGCACAATTCTCTTCCTTTCAGCCTTAAGGCGGCGCCTCTCCTTTCGGTGCTTACCGTACTGCTCCGGCCGGTGTCGTCTCTGCTGATGCGTTCCAAGGTGTTGTCCGATCATGTCCAGTCCAAGAATAATTACAACATTTCGGTGGATCAGCTGGAACACGCTCTGGAACTTACCGACTCGGAGGATATACAGGATGAGCAACAGCTGCTGGAAGGAGTGATACGCTTCGGCGATGAAACGGTAGTGGATATAATGACATCCCGAATTGACATGATAATGCTGGATGTAAAGGCCAGTTACGGAGATGTGATAAAATGCATCCGCGAGAACTTCTATTCCAGAGTTCCGGTCTATTCCGGAACATCAGATAACATTAAGGGAATTCTTTACATTAAAGACCTTCTTCCGTACCTTGAGAAGGGTGACGGATTCAGATGGCAGTCACTTATAAGACCGGCTTTCTTCGTGCCCGAAACACGCAAGATAGATGACCTTCTCCATGATTTTCAGACAGGCAGGATCCATATGGCAATCGTGGTCGACGAGTTCGGAGGCACATCCGGCCTGGTCACACTCGAGGATGTGATTGAGGAGATACTCGGTGAAATCAATGATGAGTTTGACGATGACTCGGTGGCTTACCGCAAGACAGGCCCGGATACATATGTCTTTGAGGGCACGACGCTGCTTTCGGATTTCTTCAAGGTCATAGGACTTGATGAGGATGATTATTCGGAGTTTGTGGGCGAGGCGGATACCCTTGCCGGTTTCCTTCTGGAACTTAAGGGCGATTTCCCCAAAAAGGATGAGGAACTGGTATGCAAAGACCTGGTTTTCAAGGTCATGGAAAAGAAGGAGAGACGCCTTTCGGGCATTCGCGTAACAGTCAGACGCCAGGAACAGCACTCAGGCAGGGAGGAGTGACATGAATTGTCCTTTCCTAAATCCGTACGC
>Ga0247609_10006755_pt1 | contig 11011 bp, 8 predicted proteins | sample 172DNAGHGlowgp2_FD_193487 | JGI IMG/M metagenome (GOLD analysis project Ga0247609, IMG submission 193487) | Sheep rumen microbial communities from Palmerston North, Manawatu-Wanganui, New Zealand - 1728 DNA GHGlow gp2 | ecosystem: Host-associated > Mammals > Digestive system > Stomach > Rumen ... | reverse complement strand
TTGTCGTCGCTGAGGCCGTGCGTCACGTACTTGAAGCAACCCTCGGTGACATAAGCCAGCCAGCGCGCAGGGTCGCCCTCGCGCTCCAGCTGGTCGCCCTTGCGGTACATGACCGCCTCGCCCTCCTGCTCGCAGAATTCCCGCAGCGTCACGAGGTCGATACTCTCATTGCTGAATCGTTGTTCCATCGTTATTCCCGCATCAGCGCCTGCATGAATTCGTTGAGCTTCAGCAGTCCATAGCCACCGCTGACGCAGCTCACTTCGTCGTATTGCTGAACGCTGTCTGGCTCGATGCCACGATGCCAGATGAGGAAGGGAACGGGCTGCCCTACGTGGATGCGCATCTCAACCGGCGTCAGATGGTCGGGGAGAACAGCGATGCAGACATCCTCCTGCCAATCCTTTACCTTATTATATATAGGAGCAATCAGTCGTTGGTCGAGATACTCGATGGTCTTGAGTTTCAGTTCGAGGTCGCCATCATGGCCGGCTTCGTCGCTCGCCTCGACATGTACGAACACAAAGTCGTCCTTCTCAAGGGCCTCGATGGCAGCCTGCGCCTTGCCTTCGTAGTTCGTGTTGGCAAGTCCGGTGGCTCCAGGGACTTTGATGATGCGCAGTCCGGCATATTTGCCAATGCCTTGTATCAAGTCGACAGCCGAAATGACAGCACCGCTCTTAACCTGCGGATACTGTTGCATGAGCGTTTCCATCGAGGGGCGGTAGCCGCCGCTCCAAGGCCAGATGCTGTTAGCTTGGCGTTCGCCTTTGGCAGCTTTGGCCTTGTTGTAAGGATGGGCTGTCAGCAGCTCCTGTGACTTCAGAATCAGCTCGTTGATGAGGTCGGCGGTTTGTTGGGGAGAGAGTCGCGAAGTGTCAGCGATGGAATCGCTGAACACTGTGACTTCAGGCTTTACCAACAGTTCGCGCCACGCCTCGTTAGGATGATCATGGGGTGGGGCACAGACGATGTGTTTGTTGCCGCCTTTGATGACCAGCAGGTGGCGATACTGAATACCGGTTATGAACTTGACGCGCTCACAGCCCTCACGTTTGTTGATGGGCTTAGCCAGATGTTCGTTCAGATAGTCAATCAGCACGCGGGCATCGTCCGTCTCCAGATTACCACCGTTATGCGTGATAATCTTGCCGTCGGCAAGCGTGATGATGTTACAGCGAATGGCAAAGTCGTCGTCTGCCATCTCATAGCCTATGGATGCCGCCTCTAGTGGGCCGCGACCTTCGTACACCTTATTCAGGTCATAACCCAGAATAGCCGTGTTGGCGACCTCCGAGCCTGGAGGAAATCCCTCAGGAACGGTGATCAGTCGTCCGCAGCGGCCTTCACGGGCCAGCTGGTCCATCATTGGCTTATGGGCATATTGCAGCAAGGTTTTCCCACCGAGACGCTCCACAGGTAGGTCAGCCATTCCGTCGCCCAGAATAATTATATGTTTCATAACGAATAAAACTGGGCGGCAAAAACCGCCCAGCACATGATTAAATATTAGCGATTGACATGATGTTAGCAAACACACCGGCAGCTGTTACGCTGGCACCCGCACCGTAACCTTGAATCTGCATAGGATACTCCTTGTAGCGCTCTGTGGTGAGCAGTACGATATTGTTTGAGCCCTCCAGATTGTAGAACGGATGGTTGCGGTCTACCTCCTTCAAGGCAACGTTGGTCTTTCCGTGCTCCATGGTAGCCACGAAGCGCCAGCGCTTGCCCTCAGCCTCCAACTGCTGGCGACGTTTTTCGAAGTCTGCATCCAGTGCAGGCAACTGTTTCCAGAAGTCGTCTACGTTGCCTTCGAAGTAACTGTTAGGAACGAAGAGCTGCTTTTCGACATCTTGCTGTTCTACCTGATAGCCAGCTTCACGTGTTAGGATGACCAGCTTACGCACCACGTCAGTACCACTCAGGTCGATACGTGGATCTGGTTCGCTGTAACCCTGTTCCTTAGCGCGGCGCACGGTTTCTGAGAAGGGCACGTTGGCACTTATCTCGTTGAAAATGAAGTTCAGCGTGCCACTCAGCACGGCTTCTATTTTCAGAATCTTATCACCCGAATTGCGCAGGTCGTTGATGGTGCCGATAATCGGCAGACCAGCGCCTACGTTGGTTTCATAGCGGAACCACACTCCACGGTCGCGCGCTGTCTTCTTCAGTTTCAGGTAGTTGTCATAATCGCTCGACGCCGCTATCTTGTTCGCAGCGATAATCGATATGTTATGTTCTAGGAATGTCTGATACAGGGCGGCTATCTCCTTGCTGGCCGTACAGTCTACGAAAACGGAGTTGAAGATATTCATGCCTAACACTTCGTCTTTCATATTTCTGCCCTGTGCCTCAGGATCCTTTAGCAGTTCACGATAGTTCTCCAGATCAATACCGTCACGATCGAAGATACCGGCCTTCGACGATGCAATACCTACCACGTTCAGTTTCAGACCATTGCGCTGCATCAGCGTCTCATATTGCGATCGTATCTGTTCGATGAGTTTGCTGCCCACTGTTCCTACACCACAGATAAACAGGTTCAGTACCTTGTATTCCGACAGGAAGAACGAGTCGTGTAGCACGTTAAGCGATTTTCTTAGGAACTGGCCATCCACGACGAATGAGATATTGGTCTCTGATGCACCCTGAGCACAAGCAATCACCGAGATACCCGAACGGCCCAGCGTGCCAAACAGCTTACCGGCAATACCAGGGGTGTGCTTCATGTTCTCACCAACGATAGCGATAGTAGCCAGTCCGCTCTCTGCATGCATGGGGAACATGGCACCCGTTTCTATCTCCTTGGCAAACTCTTCGTTCAGCACCTCTACTGCAGCGTCGGCATCCTCGTCGCGAACGCCGATAGACGTTGAGTTCTCTGACGAGGCCTGTGATACCATGAATACTGAGATACCTTTGTTAGCTAGTGTGGTGAAGATACGACGGTTCACACCAATGACACCTACCATCGACAGACCGGTTACTGTTATCAGTGTTGTACCCTTAATCGACGAGATACCTTTGATGGGCTTTTGGTCATTCTCAATATGGTCTTTGATAAGCGTTCCCGGATGTTCAGGATTGAAGGTGTTCTTTACCTTGATGGGGATATTTTTTACACACACAGGGTATATCGTCGGAGGGTAAATCACCTTGGCACCGAAGTTGCAAAGCTCCATGGCCTCGATATACGACAACTCGTTGATGGTATAGGCCGTCTTGATGACGCGCGGGTCGGCCGTCATAAAGCCATCCACATCGGTCCATATCTCCAGCACTTCGGCATCCAGTGCAGCTGCGATGATAGCTGCGGTATAGTCAGAACCGCCCCGTCCCAGATTCGTAGTCTCCATGGTATCTCTGTCACGCGAAATGAAGCCCGGAACCACAGCCACCTGTGGTATGTCTTTGAAAGCTTCCTTGACAAGCTTGTTCGTCAGCTCAGAATCCAGCGTGTGCTTTCCGTTCTTCTTTTCCGTACGGATGAAATCACGGCTGTTCATGCGCTTGCCGCCCTTGATGAGCATTGCTACGATGTTAGAACTCAGGCGTTCGCCATAGCTCACGATGGCAGCCTGCGTCTTCTCGCTCAGGTCATGAATCAGGTATACACCATAGTAGATACTCTTCAACTGGTCGAAGAGTTGGTCTACCTTATTGAATAAGTCAACACGTTTCTGATTGTCGGTGATGATGGTATCGATCATCTGGTGGTGACGGGTCACCATCGCGTCGAACTCCTCCTTCCATCGCTCATCACCCTTGAGGGCAATCTCTGAGGTGGCTATCAACTTGTCAGTAATGCCGCCAAGTGCACTGACTACTACTACGACAGGTTGCGTCCGAGCCTCTGCCTCCACAATTTTCTTCAAGCTAAGAATGCTTTTCACGGAACCTACGGACGTTCCGCCAAATTTTAATACCTTCATATTTCTATGCAATTTATCTTGCCGCCGGTACCCCTCAACAAGCGGGGAATGCTCCAACAGCGGGACAAAGGTATGCAAAAAAAATGGACTGGCCAAAAAGTCAGTCCAATTTTTTTTATTTATACAAGAATCGTTTGATGCTTCGTTTCGGTGTTTTCTCAAACTCTTCGGTACGAATTTCGATTTCTGCAATCTTTTCGTAGGCTGGCAACAGCTCGTTAAGTTGCTGACGGTTCTGTTCCATGATGTTCTTGAGGTCTTCCTCGTTGAAACGCATGTTCTTCGCCTCGTCGTAGTCCGGATATACCAAACCAACCAACTTCGTGTCACGCTGTACGACAACACTCTCTACTACCATGGTCATCGAGTTCAGCTTGTCCTCAATCTCCTCAGGATAGATGTTCTGTCCACTCGGACCCAGTAGCATATTCTTCGAGCGTCCGTTGATATATACGTTACCATCGTAGTCTATCGTACCCAGGTCACCGGTATGGTACCAACCGTCCTTGTCGAGCGTCTCGGCGGTAGCCTCTTCGTTCTTGTAATAGCCTAGCATGGTATTGAGACCGCGAGCCAGAATCTCTCCGGGAATGTTGGCCGGGTCGTTCGACTTCACCTTCACTTCCATGTGGTAGGCAGCTTGTCCGCAAGAACCCTGTACGAATGTCTTCCAGTCGCGATAGCAGATAATAGGAGCACACTCCGTAGCACCATAGCCTACCGTGTAGGGGAATTCGATGCGCTTCAGGAACGACTCAACTTCCTGGTTGAAGGCTGCGCCTCCGATAATTACCTCGTACAACTCGCCACCGAAGGCATTGATCACTTCCTGACAAATCTTCTCGCGTACCTTCTTGGATATGACGGGCATGGAGAGCAGCAGACGCATGCGGTTGTTCTGAATCTTGGGGAACACCTTCTTGCGGATGATTTTCTCGATGACCAATGGTACAGCAATGATAATCTTCGGTTTGATGTCGGCAAAGGCCTGTGCGATAATGGCAGGCGAGGGGATGCGATTCAGATAGTAGACATGACAGCCATGCAGGAACTCGAAAATAAATTCGAAGGCCATACCATACATGTGTGCCATAGGCAGTATGCTGATGATGCGGTCACCCCTGTTGATGGTTTTGCCCAGCACATGCTCTGCAAAGTCGTAGTTCGACCAAAGCGCACGGTAGGGAATCATCACACCCTTCGAAAAACCCGTCGTTCCCGAGGTGTAGTTGATCATCGCCATCTCTTCGCCATTCTCTTCAATATAATAATGTACGTGTTCCTTGCGGAAATACTTCGGGAACTTCTTGCCGTACAGCTCGTTCAGGTGTTCACGGGCATACGTCAACTTGTCCGTACGCGAAATCATGAGTGAATAGTCGGGGTTGTTGATGATACCCTCCAGATGAGGCATCTGCATGGGATCAATCTGGGTAGCCACATGGTCTCCCACAAACAGCAACTTTGCATCCGAGTGGTTCACGATGTTGTGAATCTGGTCTGCCATGAATTCGTGAAGAATGGGTACGGCTACGGCCCCATAGGTCAGCGTGGCCAGGAAAGCCACAGCCCACTGGCTTGAGTTACGTCCGCAGAGGGCTATCTTGTCGCCCTTCACCACACCGCTGTTCTCAAACAGAATGTGCAGTTTCTCAATCTTTCGTGCCACATCGTGGAACTGCAGTGTCGCTCCCTTATAGTCAGTCAGCGCATCCAGGTCCCAATTGTCGATGATGCTCTGCTGTATGAGTTGGTTAAAACTAGGTACGTTCTCCATAGCTTTTTTGATTTATTTATATAGATATCTTTTGATGCTTTTCTTCGGAGTCTTCTGAAACTCCTCCTCCTGTATCTCGAAGGCTTGCAGTTTGCTGTAAACGGGCAGCCCTTCGTTCAACTGCTGACGGTTCTGTTCCATGATCTGCTCCAACTCTTCCTGCGAGAATCCCATGTTCTTCACCTCGTCCATATCGGGATGAACCAGAGCTACCAGCTTGTCGCCACGTTGTACGATCAAACTCTCGCTGACCATTGCCATTGAGTTCAGCTTGTCTTCTATCTCTTCGGGATAGACGTTCTGTCCATTGGCCCCCAACAGCATGTTCTTCAGTCGTCCGCGGATAAAGATATGTCCGTCTGCCGACATCGTGGCCAGATCACCGGTGTGGTACCATCCATCCTCGTCAAGAGCCTGTCGGGTAGCCTCCTCATTCTTATAATATCCTAGCATGACATTCGTTCCCTTGCAGACGATCTCACCCTCCATGTTCTCAGGGTCGCTTGACAGGATTTTTACATCCATGCAGGGCAGGGGAGTGCCGCACGATCCAGGCACAAAGTCATGATAGTCGCTATACGAAATCAGCGGAGCACACTCTGTTGTTCCATAGCCTACTGTGATAGGGAAGTCGATGCTCTTCAGGAAGTGTTCTATCTCTTGGTTCAACGGAGCTCCGCCGACAATTACTTGATAGGCCCGGCCGCCAAATGCAGCATATACCTCTCGGCAGATCCGCTCCTTGACCTTCTTCGATACCACAGGCATCTGCAGCAGAATCTTGATGGCGTTGCTCTGTATCTTGGGGAACACGCGCTTGCGAATAATCTTTTCAATAATCAGCGGAACGGCCACCACCACGTCAGGACAAACCTCCGTGAAAGCTTCTGCAATGACGGCAGGCGAGGGTAGACGTGTCAGGAAGTACAGATGGTATCCCGAACAGAAGGGGAACAGAAACTCGATAGCCATGCCATACATGTGCGCCATGGGCAGTATGCTCAGCGTCTTGCTGAACTTCGGCATGTGGATGCCCAGGTTGTTGATGCAGAAATCCACATTGCCCCACAATGCACGATAAGGCAGCATTACGCCCTTCGAGAAACCTGTCGTTCCCGAGGTGTAGTTGATCATCGCCAATTCCTCCGCCGAGTCCTTATACCAATGAATATCGTCTTTGCGGAAGGCATTCGGATATTTTTTGCCGAACATTTCATTTAAATGTTCGCGCGCATAAGAGAGTTTCTCACTTCTGCAGGTGTGCAGCGAGAAGTCGGGCAGATTGAAGATGCCCTCCAGATCCAGCATCTCGTCGGGATTAATGATGTTCACCACATAGTCACCCACGAACAGCAGGCGCGATTCCGAGTGATTGACGATGTTATGAATCTGTTCGCCGTTGAATTCGTGCAGAATGGGCACGATGACTGCTCCATAAGTCAGTGTGGCTAAGAAGGTTACTGCCCAGTGTGCGGAGTTTCTGCCGCACACTGCAATCCTGTCTCCTTTCTGAATACCGGCTGCTTCCATCATGATATGTAGCTTCTCAATCTTTCTTGCTACATCGTGATACTGCAAGGTTGTACCCTTGTAGTCTGTCAGCGCATCGAGCAACCAGTTGTCAATGATAGTTTTTTCAATATATGAATTGAAACTAGGTATGTCGTTCATTGCACAATTTTTCAAATTTTGTGCAAAGGTAATTCATTTTCTGCACATTCGCAAAAAAAATGTGCAGTAATTTGCGTTTCGGGATAAAAAAAACAATAATATGGAAAAAAGCGACAAAAGAGGTGAAAATAAATCAAATTATATTTGGTCATTTGCTTGAATCTTAGTAACTTTGCAGCCGATTTCGTAAAAAACAGTTGATGAAGAACGACAAAATGAAGAATCAGTACCGCGTCAACGAGCAGATTCGTGTACGCGAAGTACGTATTGTAGGTGACGACGGTTCCACCGTTGTTCCCACGCGTCAGGCTCTTGACATGGCTCGCGACCAGGGCGTTGATCTCGTTGAGATTTCGCCTAATGCCAATCCTCCCGTTTGCCGTCTCATCGACTATTCGAAATTCCTCTACCAGCAGAAGAAGCGCCAGAAGGAGATGAAGGCCAAGCAGGTAAAGGTCGAGGTGAAGGAAATCCGTTTCGGACCTCAGACCGATGAGCACGACTACCAGTTCAAGCTCAAGCACGCCAAGGAGTTCCTGGAAGAAGGTAATAAGGTACGCGCCTATGTGTTCTTCCGTGGTCGCTCCATCCTCTTCAAGGAGCAGGGTGAAGTGCTCTTGCTGCGTTTCGCTAATGATCTGGAGGAGTGCGGTAAGGTAGAAGGCATGCCCTCGCTCGAAGGCAAGAAGATGTTCCTCTATCTGGCTCCCAAGAAGGCTGGTGCCGCCAAGAAGTCACAGCAGGCTCGCGACCGTGAGGCTGCCGAGGCCGAGGCTAAGGAGTCCGCTAAGCAGCAGCCCCAGGAGGTGAAGCCCTCAAACGGTGGTCTGTTCGCCAATGCTAAGATCAGTGCTGATGCGCTGAAGAAGCTGACAGAAGATGAAGATTAAGGCGTCGCGCCCGGTATATGCGTAGTCGCCGATTTATTTAATAACAATTTAAAATTTTAAAAACAATGCCAAAAGTAAAGACAAACTCCGGTGCTAAGAAGCGTTTCTCATTCACCGGAACAGGTAAGGTCAAGAGACACCACGCTTACCACAGTCACATTCTGACGAAGAAGACTAAGAAGCAAAAGCGTAATCTGCAGGGTTACACTGTAGTAGACAACAGCAACATGAAGCAGGTTCGCGACCTGTTGTGTCTCCGTTAATTCACCTATTGTCAAACATTAAAAAGTAAAGAAAACTATGCCAAGATCAGTTAATCACGTAGCATCACGTGCAAAACGTAAGAGAATTCTGAAACTCACTCGCGGTTACTTTGGTGCCCGCAAGAATGTTTGGACAGTAGCCAAGAACACTTGGGAGAAAGGTCTTACCTACGCTTATCGCGATCGTAAGAACAAGAAGCGCACCTTCCGTGCCCTGTGGATTCAGCGTATCAACGCTGCCGCTCGTCAGGAGGGAATGAGCTACTCTGTACTCATGGGTAAGTTGGCAAAGGCAGGTATCGAGATTAACCGTAAGGTGCTCGCCGACCTCGCTCTGAACAACCCCGAGGCTTTCAAGGCTATTGTAGCTAAAGTAAAGTAAGAGTATCGTTTGTAAGCGACATCAAAGAGCTGCATCAGTAACATGTTGCGGCTCTTTTTGCTAAAGAGAGTTATTCACATCATAAAACTAAGGAATATGAAGAAATTGTTATTAGGTGACGAAGCCATTGCTCAGGGCGCACTTGATGCTGGTCTGAGCGGTGTCTATGCCTATCCTGGTACTCCCTCTACCGAGATTACGGAGTATATCCAGCAGTCGCCACTGGCTAAGGAGCGTGGCGTGCACAGTCGTTGGAGCACCAATGAGAAGACGGCTATGGAAGCTGCGCTGGGTATGTCGTATATGGGTAAGCGTGCGCTGGTCTGCATGAAGCATGTGGGATTGAACGTCTGTGCAGACCCCTTTGTCAATTCGGCCATGACGGGTACCAACGGTGGTATCATCGTTCTTGTGGCCGACGACCCCTCTATGCACTCCAGTCAGGACGAGCAAGACTCTCGTTTCTATGGCAAGTTTGCCATGATTCCTTCGCTAGAGCCCAGCAGTCAGCAGGAGGCTTACGACATGATGGCCGAAGCCTACGACATGTCGGAGCAGTTGCAGTTGCCTGTCCTGATGCGTGTCACAACACGTATGGCTCACTCCAGAGCGGTTGTCCAGTGCGCTGACGAACCTCGTCAGCAGAACGAGCTGAACTATAATGCCAAGGCCTCTAACTGGGTGCTTCTCCCTGCCTTTGCCCGCAAGCGCAACGACATTGTGACCGCTCAACAGCCCTTGTTGGAACAGATGGCTGTCGACAGCAAATACAATCAGTATATCGATGGAAAGAACCAGGAGCTGGGTATCATTGCCAGCGGTATCGCTTACAACTATCTGATGGAATGCTTCCCCGACGGCTGTCCTTATCCCGTACTGAAGATTTCGCAGTATCCTATTCCTAAGAAGTTGATTCGTCGCATGACCGATGATTGCGAGTACGTGCTGATTGCCGAGGAGGGCCAGCCCTTCATTGAAGACCAGGTTCGTGGCGTGATGCCAGGCAATGCTGTCATCAAGGGACGTCTCTCTGGCGAACTGCCCCGTACTGGTGAACTCAACCCCGATGCCATCAAGAAGGCGCTGGGCATGGAACTTGGTGATGGCTATGCTACTTGCGAAGACGTTGCCCCCCGTCCCCCCGCACTTTGTCAAGGCTGTGGCCACCGCGACGTCTATGCCGCCCTCAATGAAGTACTGCTCCAATACCCCAATGCCCGTGTCTTTGGCGACATCGGTTGCTATACTCTCGGATTCCTTCCCCCCTTCAAAGCCATCCACTCCTGTGTCGATATGGGTGCTTCTATCACGATGGCCAAGGGTGCCAGCGATGCCGGTCAGTGGCCAGCGATAGCCATTATCGGCGACTCTACCTTTACCCACTCAGGTATGACGGGGCTACTTGATGCCGTCAACGAGAATGCCGATATCACCGTGATTATCAGCGACAACCTGACAACGGCCATGACTGGCGGTCAGGACTCTGCCGGTACCAATAAGTTCGAGGCCATCTGTCGCGGACTGGGTGTCAGCGACGAGCATCTCAAGGTTGTTGTCCCCCTGCCTAAGAATATGGAGGAGATTAAGCGTACCATCGATGCCGAGATTAACTATCATGGTGTCAGCGTCATCATACCTCGTCGTGAGTGCATGCAAACATTACAACGTCATCTCAAACAAAAGAAAGCAGCAAAATGAAGACAGATATTATCTTATGCGGAGTAGGTGGCCAGGGCATTCTCTCTATTGCCACTATCATTGGCGAGGCAGCCATGAAGGAGAACCTGTATATCAAACAGGCTGAGGTACACGGAATGTCACAGCGCGGTGGCGATGTGCAGTCTAACCTGCGTATCTCGAGTTCGCCCATTAAGAGCGATCTGATTCCTCTGGGCGCTGCTGATGTCATCATCTCAATGGAACCCATGGAGGCTTTGCGCTATCTGCCTTTTCTCTCTAAAACGGGTTGGATTATCACATCGAGTACTCCTTTTGTGAATATTCCTAACTATCCTGATATCGAGACGATTAAGGCTGACCTCGATAAGCTGCCTAACGTCATCATGCTCGACATCGAACAGGCTGCCAAGGAC
>Ga0247609_10006753_pt1 | contig 11013 bp, 9 predicted proteins | sample 172DNAGHGlowgp2_FD_193487 | JGI IMG/M metagenome (GOLD analysis project Ga0247609, IMG submission 193487) | Sheep rumen microbial communities from Palmerston North, Manawatu-Wanganui, New Zealand - 1728 DNA GHGlow gp2 | ecosystem: Host-associated > Mammals > Digestive system > Stomach > Rumen ... | reverse complement strand
CGTCATCGGTGAGGGGGTTGTGCTTGTCTTCGTTGTCCACCAGGTCGCGGAGGACCTTCTTGATCTCGCGGGTGGAGACTTCCTCGCCCTCGCTGTTCTCCAGGCCCTCGGAGAAGAAGTACTTGAGCGGGAACACGCCGAAGTGCGTCTCGATCCACTTGCTGTTCACCACGCGGGAGATGGTGGAGATGTCGAAGCCGGTGCGCTCGGCGATGTCCTTCAGCACCATCGGCTTCAGGGAGGATTCGTCTCCGTCGATGAAATAGTCGTGCTGATACTCGATGATGGCCCGCATCGTGCTTTCCAGGGTGTTCTGGCGCTGGCGCAGGGCCTCGATGAACCATTTCGCGGCGGCGATCTTCTGGCCCACGAACGTGGCCGCGTCCTTCTGGGAGCGGTCCGTGGAATACTTGCCGTTCTCCATGATCTCCGCGTAGCGGCGGTTGATCCGGAGCTCCGGGATGGAGAAGCGCGGCATGGACAGGATCAGTTCGCCGTTCTCGTAGTCCAGCCGGAAGTCGGGGACGATCTGCTGGGCCTGGTCGGTGTAGCTGTCGTCGATCTGGCCGCCGGGGGAAGGGTTGAGCTTCTTGATCTCGTCCAGGACGGCCTTGAGCTGGTCCGCGTCCAGGTGGAAGCGGTTCATCAGCTTCGGGAACTGGCGGCCCTTGAACTCGTTGAACCCGTCGCGGAGGATGCGGATGGCGTTGGCCACGGCCGGTGTCTGCTTCTTGTCCTCCAGCTGGATGAGGAGGCATTCGCGGAGGTCGCGGGCGCCCACGCCGGAGGGCTCGAACTGCTGGATGACCTTGAGCATCGCCTCCACCTCTTCCGCGTCCGTGGTGATGCCCGCCCGGAAGGCGAGGTCGTCCACGAGGGATTCGATGTCGCGGCGGAGATAGCCGTCGTCGTCCAGGCTGCCGATGATGAAGGTGGCCACGGCCCGCTGGTGCTCGGTCAGGTTCCGGTAGCCCAGCTGTTCCTGGAGGCTCTGGGTGAAGCTTTGCTTGACGGAGAAGGTATTGTACTCGGGGCGCTCGTCCTTGCCCCAGTTGTTCACGGAACGGTTATAGTACGGGGTGGGGTCGTCGTCGTCCGAGTAGGAGTTGTAGTTCTCCTCGAGGGAGCCGCCGCTGTTCTCGCGGTCCTCGACCTCGGAGATGGACATGTCGCGGGGCTCGTCCGAATCGCCGCCGGAAGCGGGCGTATCGTCGATGACCGGATTGTCGTTCAGGACCTCGCGGACATGCTGCTCCAGGGCCTGCACCGGCATCTCGATCAGCTTGATGGTCTGGATCTGGAGCGGCGAGAGCTTCTGCTGAAGCTTCTGTTCAAGTCCCTGTTTGACCGTGGGCATAACCTAGCGCGGGTAGTTGATGGTCTCCTTGAGGATGATGGCGGTGGGATAGGCGCCCTTGAGCGAATGGTACACCTTGAGCGCTTCGTCCTTCGTCCGGAAATCGCCGACGCACACCTTGAAGTTGGGGCTCTCGAAGGTCCGGTACACGCCCATGCCCGGATAGGCGCCGGAGATGGACCGGGCCACGGCCTCGGAGCGGTTGCGGGCGTTCTGGCCGTTCTCGAAATAGACGCGGATGCGGTAGCCGGCCAGCTTCTTGGAAGCGTTGTTGGAGACGTAATTGTCAAAGGCGGTACGCATCGCCCGGCTCTGGTTCACGGTGACACCGGAACCCAGCACGGACAGGATGTTCCGGCCCATGAGGGTGGAGTCCACCTGCGCGGAGCCGTTGTCCACCCGGTATTCCTGCGCCCGGAGCGCGAGGCCCGGAAGCAGGGCGAGAAGGAGTATGACCAAATATCTTTTCATCATGCTATTCACTGAACTGGGACAGGTCGATGCCGTTGAAGGTCAGGACGGTTCCCTTCCCGCCCTTCAGGCTCACCCGGAGTTTCACATCGGCCGTCATGCCCTCCATGGACCGCCGCGCCGCGATGGCGAGGAGGTCCAGCAAGGAGACCTTGTCCGCCAGGACGGCCGTGCAGGGCAGCTCGTACACTTGCACACTCCGTGCCTGGACGGGGAGTTCCCCGGCCGTAAAGCGGGCGATTTCCCGGTCGTAGTGCTTGACGACACCGGAAACGTCCTGCACCGTGAAGGAGATGGACGGATTGTCCAGGCCGAGGAGCAGGACCGCGTCCATCGACCGGGAGGAGGTGGGGACCAGGTACTTGACGCCGACCGACGTCACGCTGAGATCCTTGATCTTCGCGACGTCGCAGCCCCAGAGGCCCGCGAGGACCCCGAGCAGCAGGACGCCCAGCCCGATTTTCCGCAAAAACTTCATTCCTTCAAAAGTGCAATAATATACAAAGATAGCAAATTTCTCAGACAATCACCTTGTTCTTCTTGTACATGGCCCGGAATTCCCGGGGCGTCACCCCGCGCTTGGCCTTGAAGATGCGGTTGAAATTGGAGAGGTTGTTGAAGCCGCAGTCGTAGCAGATCTCCGAGATGTTGCGGGTCGTGTCCACGAGCATGCGGGCCGCGTTGCCCAGCTTGATGTCGATCAGGTAGTCCGACAGGGTGCGCCCGGTGCGCAGCTTGAAGAACCGGCTGAAGGCCGACGGGCTCATGCCCACCATGTCGGCGAGGTCCGCCAGATGCACGGTCTCGGTGGAATGCTCGTCGATGTACTGCTTCACCTTCAGGATCCGGCGGCTCTCCGAGCTCTTCGCAGCGTGCGCGAAAGAGGTGCTGGCCAGCACCCGCGCGCCATCCGAAGAAGCCAGTTCGTTGAGCAGCAGCAAAAACTGGAGGAACTGCCGGAAGCGGTCCTTCTGCGAAGGAAGGGTATCGATCAGGTGGTAGACTTTCACGATCGTGGACACCGGGAACGCCAGGCCGTGTTCCGCCTGCTGCAGCATCCGCCGGATGGCGGCGAACTGGTTCTTCGCCAGCTGCTCCGGCGAAAACATGTCGCGCGGGAACTGGATCGTGATCTCCCGGATGTCCTTGGAGTGGCAGTCCCCCTGCTCCCAGGCATGCTCCAGGTCGTCGCCGCCCACGAGCACGAGGTCATAGTCCCCGATGGTCTCCACGCTGTCGCCCACGATGCGGCGCACGCCGGCGCCGCCCTCGATGAAGTTCAGTTCGTACTCCCTGTGCTGGTGCACCGGATACGTGAATTCGGTCTTGTGCCGCTCCACGATATAGAAGAAGTCCTTCTCGGACAGCGGGGTGATTTCGTTCAGTACGTCGCTCATGGAGCAAAGATACAAAAAAATGACTACCTTTGCCACTGCATGGATCCAGGACAGCATATCGGCTGGTTCGCCCTCATCACACGGTGGGGGCAGTGGAAGAAGATTCCTCAGCGGCTGCGCGAGCTGGGTGTCGGATGCTTCATACCACCGTCATACAACACACTGGTATTTCTCCACACAGGCAAGGACCGGGCTCTTAATCTTGTGAATGCCGGCGAAATCAAGGGACGATTCCTGATTGACCGCCAGACGCATTCCATCCTGGAAGTCCCTGAAAAGCAAATGGAAGCCTTCATCCGGGTCACAACCGAATGCCCCTATGCTGTCACCGATACCAATGTGCCAATACAGAAAGGAACCCGCGTAAAAGTGATACGCGGGCCCTTGAAAGATGTCGAAGGTGAAGTGATGGAGCATCCGAGCGGTGTCCAACTCCTCGTGCGTGTCAAGACACTGATCTGCGCACGGGTGAACATTGCGCGGGAAGATGTCATCCCGCTCCCGGAAGACTAGAGATACCCCAGGAAAAGCCGCCAGAAGAAGTGTTCGAGGCGCGCGTAAGGCGCCCAGATCACCTCGCGGGGGTATTGGCCCAGATGGGAGAGGACGCGGGATGATTTCCGGAAGAACCGGTGCAGACGGGTCTCGTTGACCTTCTGGTAATTGCGCTGGTCCCCCACCCCGAAATTGCCGCCGATGATGGTTTCTTCCATCAGTTTGCGTCCCAGCTTGGGATCCCGCGGGCACAGGAAGTACTCCTCCTCCAAGCCGAAATTGAACCAGAGCGATTCCATCATCGCCGCCGTGAAACGGCCCATGCCCAGATGCCGGAGCGCTTTCATCACCGGTTCCCGGTCGGCCGGATCCAGCAGCCGGAGGGTGTAGTAATAGTCCATCATCTGCCGCAGGCCGATACCGCCTTCCAGGTAGTGATGGAACATGTGCGCCATGCAATAGACGGCGTCGAACCGGGGAGAAGGCATCGTCAGGGTCTTGTCGTCCCGGATGGGAGATTCCTTTTCAAGATACCGCTGGAGGCGGGCGTTCAGGAAGGGATTGTACATCTTGCCCGGATGGAAATGGATCTCCACTTCCACGTCCGGGAAGAAATTCACCTTGCATTCCTGATAGACGATGTCAAAGGGACGCCAGGATGTCCGCAGCGCCTTCAGGATGGAACGGTGCGTGCCTGTCACCCAGACATCGACATCTCCGCACATCCGCCGTTCCGGAACCGGATAGATCCGGGACAGGGCGGTACCCTTGAGGATGGTTCCATGGAAGCCGAGCTGCTCCAGGAGCGGGATCATCTCCTGCGTGCGTCGCACATGCAGCCGATAGATATCGGCGATCCTTTCCGTCAGCCGGCTCCAGGCGCTCAGGATATCCTGCGGAGGCCGCTGATGCTCCGGCACCCGGCAGACACCGTCATAGCAGACGCCGATGAGCGCCTGCTGGCGGGCCATCTTGAACATGACGGCCCAGTCCTTGGGCGTCGGGTCCTTCCGGAAGGAAGATTCCCGGCCCAGGGAGATCAGAAGCAGGTTTCTGAAAGGATGCATACGGAGTTATCGCCGGTCGTCCCAGCCGAAGGGATGATGGGAGAGCGGAAGCTTGGCCAGAGGATGATAATCCCCGACCAGGCCGACAGGAGTCGCGTTGCGGATCTGGCTCACGATCTCGATGCAGGGACGCGCCTCGCCGATGCGGAAACCGTTTCCGGAGAGGATCTGCCGGTAGCTCTCGGTATGGAGTTCGGTAAAACCCTGGGAGAACTCGAACTCGCTGCCATCGATGGAAAGCGTCCGATAGGTACGCTTCTCCCCCTGGACGGCATTCTCCGGGAGGCAGTCGGCATTGATGCTCAGGAAGTAGCGGACCCGGGCCTTCTTGAGGCCGAGGTAACCGGCTACCCGGTCGAAGCTCATCACATGGACGATGTTCTCCTGCACAGGGCCGAAGATCCACTGGAGCATGTCGTAGAAGTGCACGCCGATGTTGGTGGCGATGCCGCCGCTCTTGTGCACATCTCCCTTCCAGGACGTATAATACCATTTGCCCCGGGAGGTGATATAAGTGAGGTCCACGTCATACACCTTGTCCGCGGGGCCTTCGTCCACCTTCTTCTTGAGGGCGACGATAGCGTCGTGCAGGCGGAGCTGGAGGATGTTGTAGGCCTTGTGCCCCGTCTCCTCCTCCACCTTCTGGAGGGCGTCGATGTTGTAGGGATTCAACACCACCGGCTTCTCGCAGATGACGTCGCAGCCCAGCCGGAGGCCGTAGCGGATGAAGGCGTCGTGCGTATAGTTCGGCGTGCAGATGCTCATCCAGTCCAGGGGCTCATCCGTCTGCTTCTGCTTGGAGCAAAACCGGTCAAAGAGCTCATGTTCAGTAAAGAACGAGCAGTCCGGGAAGAAACTGTCCAGGCGTCCGACGCTGTCGAACTTGTCATAGGCGGCCAGCAGGTTGTTTCCGGTATCCTTGATGGCCTTTAAATGACGGGGGGCGATGTAACCCGCCGCCCCGATCAATGCGAAATTCGCCATGGATTATGCCTCTTCTTTGGTATCGGAGGAAGACTCTTCCTTCTTGTGGTGATGATGGTGATGGTGCTTCTTGCCGTCGGATTTCTCGTCGTTTCCGTAGCCGTAACCATAACCGTAGCCGTAGCCATAACCATAGCCGTAACCGTAGCCATAGCCGTAACCGTAGCCGTAACCGTAGCCGCCGTAGCCGCGATGCTTCTTGAACTGGATGTCGTTCATGATGATCATCATGTTCGGGAAGCGGTTCTGGTCCTTGAGCTCCTGCAGGTCAGGCAGCATGCGCTTGTCCACCAGGTTGGAGCGGAGGATGAACACGCTCACATCGGCAAAACGCTTCAGAATGGTCGCATCGGCCACAACTCCGGCCGGAACGGCATCGATCAGGATGTAGTCGTAACGCTCCCTCAGGTAATCCATAATGGTATCCAGCCGTTTGCTGGCCAGGAGTTCGGCAGGATTCGGAGGCAGGGAGCCAGACAGAATGGTGTCCACGCCGGGAGCCACGACGTCGTGGCTGATGATGCTCTCGATGTCGTCGGTCTTCGCGGAAAGGTACGTGGAGAAGCCCGGGAGCTTCCGGCTGGCGATGTTGTGCGTGAGCGTACCCTTGCGGAGGTCGAGGTCCAGCAGGATGACCTTCTTCTCCACCTGGGCCAGGCTGGCCGCCAAGTTGGTGGTAAGGAAGGTCTTACCGGATCCTTCCATCAGGGAAAGGAACAGGTAGGAGGTGGCCTTCTGGCCGGGCACCCGCGTGAACTCGATGTTGCTTCGCAGGATACGGAAGGCTTCCGTCATCGTATCGCGGCCCTTGTCGGTCACGACCAGTTCACGGGTATCCTTCTTGTCCTTGGCCGGGATTTCACCCAGGATCGGAATGTCGGTGTAGGCCTCGACATCCTTGCGGACGCGGACCTTGGTGTCCAGCATCCGGCGCAGGATGAAGATGGCGACCGGAATCAGGAGGCCGATCAGGAGACCCATCAGGACGCTCCGGCGCGTATTCGGGGAAATCGGGTTGTTATTGACACGGGCCTTGTCGATGACCTTGGCGTTGCCGGTCAGGGAAGGCTGGCTGATGAGCATTTCCTCGCGGCGGCTCAGGAGGGTGATGTACAGCTGCTCCTTGATGCCCTGGACGCGGGAGATATTGTCAATATAGAGCTGGCCGCCGGGAACCTGGCGCACCTTGTCGGCCGCCATCTGGCTGAGGGCCTGGACGCCGCCGATCTGCTGCTGCATCGCGCCGATGTAGGAGGTCAGGAGCTGGTTCAGGTTGGCCTTGAGCGTAGCCATCTCCGTCTGCAGGTCCCGGACGATCGGGTTGTTGGTCGTGCCGGTCTCCTTGTACTTGTCCAGCTTGAGGACGAGCTCGTTGAACTTGCGGATGGTGCTGTTGATGTGGTCATCCTTGATGTCCACGGTGACCGGGAACAGCTTGTTCTCCGTATTGGAAGCGGTCAGCTGAAGGAGGTACTGGGCGTGGGAAATCTGCGCGTTGATCCGGTTGATTTCCTCCTGCGACTCGATGCTCTGGCTCAGGTAGGACTTGCCGTAGTCGTTGAGGTTCAGGATCTGGTGCTGGCTCTTGAAGTTCGCGATCTGGGATTCCTGGGCGCCGAGGTCCCGGTCCAGCTGGGCGACGCGGGAGTTGATGTAGTCGGACGTCTGCTGGATGATTTCCTTCTTCTCCTCGATGGTGTTGTCGTTATAGACGGCGATCATCTCGTTCAGGATGTCAGCCGCCCGCTGCGGGGACGTATCGTGGAGAGAAAGGTTGATGATGCCGTCGGAGGAACTGTTCCGGTTCACGCTCACCTTGTTGCGGTAAGACTCGGCCACGCTGTTGATGTTGCGGTGCCGGACGATGATCGGATTGTCGTAGAACAGCTCGCGAAGGGCCCAGGTGGGTCTCACGGAGATACGGCCCAGGCTGGTGGACACCGTGTCGCCGAGATGGCCGGCCACGGGCTCGAACTCGCCGATCTGGATGACAAAGCTGGAATCCTTGCTCACGGTCACCATCGCCGTGGCATTGTCGGTTTCGCTGATATCCATCATCTCCACGCGGATCGGAGACTCCTTGTACAGGTCCTTCATCCGCTTGACGAGCTTGGTCTGGTAGAAATAGGACGTGCCGAGGCCGAGGTTCTTGGCCACTTCCAGCATCGGGGTTTCCGAGCGGAGGACGATGATTTCGTCATTGATGGCGTTCATCGTGATGGCGACACGGCGGTTCGTGATGTTCTCCAGCGTCGTGGTCCCGCTTTCCAGCCGGTTCCGGGTGACGGAGTTCAGGCGGATCTTGGCGTGGCTCTCATAGATCCGGTCCGCCCGGTCGCTGCGGTAATAGGCGATGCCGGCGCAGACGGCGGCACTGAGGATAAGCCAGTGCAGATTCCGGAGGATGGTATAGAAGATATCTTTCCCGGAGAGGGAATTGGCGTCTTTCTTCTCCAGGAAGGAGAGGTCGGTTTTATCCTGATTGATAGCCATGGACAGGTCGGGGATTACTTATTTTTGTTCGAATTCAGATAGGCCCGGATAGCGAAATAGGTGGACGTAAGGCCTGTCAAAGTGGAGAATACGGAGAATACGGTGCCCAGCATGCCCCAGGACTGCTGGAAGTTCCGGTATGCGGAGTTCCGGGTAATGATGAAGTCGTTCTGCTGCATCATGAAGAAGGGATCCTCGAAAACCTTGGAAGAACGGGGATCCAGGTAACGGGAGACCATCGCGCCGTCCACCTCGCGGACGACCATGATCTTCGTCCGGTCGGTATAGATGTTCAAGTCACCGGCCAGGGCGAGGGCCTGCAGGAAGGTGCAGCGTTCTTCGGGGATGGTGATGGCCTTGCCGCCATTGGAGCCCAGGACGAAGATCTTGAAGTTACGGAAACGGACCATCACATACGGGTCATTGATGTAGCCGCCGGCGACGAGCATGTTCTTGATATGGTCCTGCAACTTAAGCCGAGTCATCCCTGCGGCGTGGATCTTTCCGAGGACAGGAATTTCGATGTTCCCTTCCTGATCCACCAGGTAACCGAGACCGGTGCCCGAGAAAGTGTTGGTTGTCGAAGACCGCAGATTGAAAGGCCGGGCCAGCTCCTGGTCGAAGCTCGAGACGATGACGTCCAGTTCGTCATAAGGGCTGATGACCGCCTCGAACCGGTTTTCCAGTTCGATCTGCGTCGCATGCTTCATATCCTGGAGATACGCGATCTTCCGGTTCGTGACGCAGGAAACGGCCGACAGGGCGACCAGCGCGAGGACGATTCCCGTCCGGAACATTTTCTTCATTTCCATATGGCGTATTGTTTTTATCAAATTATTCAACCCGCAAAAATAAGCATTTTATTTGAATTTCACCACAATCCGGGGGCAAGCTTTGCCGTCCCCGTAGGGGTTCACGGCCTGGCTCATCGCCCGATAGTGCGCCGGATCGTCCATGAGGGCGGAAACTTCTGCCACAATCCGGTCGTAATCGGTGCCCACCAGACGCACCGTTCCGGCCTCCAGCGCCTCCGGCCGCTCGGTCGTATCGCGCATCACCAGGACCGGCTTCCCGAGCCCGGGCGCCTCCTCCTGGATGCCCCCGGAATCCGTGAGGACCAGGTAGCTCCGGGACATCAGATACACGAAATCCAGATAATCCAGCGGCTCGATGAAGAACAGATTGTCCCGCTTCTCATCCCCGAACACTTCCCGGATGGGCTTCCGCACATTCGGGTTCAGATGCATCGGATACACGAAATCCGCTTCCGGATACTTGATGGCCAGGTCCCGGATGGCGGTGCAGATGTTGATGAAGCCTTCCCCGAAATTCTCCCGGCGGTGGCCGGTGATGAGCACGAGCCGGCGATTCCCGCGCGGAAGCGCGGCGACCGAAGGATCCTTGGGCACATAGCCCTTTTCCATCACATTTTCAACGACCCAGTGCAGCGCATCGATGACGGTGTTCCCGGTCACTATAATCTTCTCAGGGTCAACGCCTTCATCCAACAGATTCTGCCGGCTCAAGGGCGTCGGCGCAAAGTCGTAAGTCGAGATCCGCCCCGTAATCTGCCGGTTCATCTCCTCCGGCCAGGGGCTGTAGATGTTGTGCGTCCGCAGGCCGGCCTCCACGTGGCCGACGGGAATCTGGCGGTAGAACGCCGCCAGCGCCGCGGCCATCGAGGTGGTCGTGTCCCCATGGACCAGCACCACGTCGGGCTTAGCCTCGTCCAGCACGTCCCGCATGCCGAGGAGCACCCGCGACGTCACGTCGTACAGGTCCTGCCCCTGCTTCATGATGTTCAGGTCGAAGTCCGGCTTCACGCCGAAGATCTGCAGCACCTGGTCCAGCATCTCCCGATGCTGCCCGGTCACGCAGACGAGCGTCTCGAAATCGTCGGGATACTTTTGGAACTCCTTCACCAGGGGGCACATCTTGATGGCCTCCGGGCGGGTTCCGAAAACGAGCATGATTCTCTTCATACTAGATGTGATAAACCCCTTCCAGCGGGCAGATGTTATGGCAGTCCAGGATCACCTTTCCGGCGAGCTTGTCCCAGCAGCCCTTGATCTGGTCGTGCTTGACCATGACCACGACCATGTCCACGTCGGCCAGGAAGGCGTCGAAATCGTGATACTGGTTCTTCACGAGGTCCTTCTCGATCAGCGGGTCGTAGACCTTCAGCGGTTCGGCCAGATGACGTTCCTGGCACTCAAGCAGCTGCAGCGTCGGGCTTTCGCGGACGTCATCGACATTCTCCTTGTAGGTGAGGCCGTACAGGCCCACGCGACGGGTGTCCGTGATGCCGTTCTCCCTCATAATCTCGTGGATCCGGTTCAGCACGAAGGCGGGCTGGCCGTCGTTCGTCTTCATGGACTCGTCGATGACCTTGGCGAGGCTGGGATAGTCCCCCACCAGGAACCACGGGTCCACGCTGATGCAGTGGCCGCCCACGCCGGGGCCGGGCTGCAGGATGTTCACCCGCGGGTGCATGTTGCAGATGCGGATGATCTCGTATACGTCCATGTTGTCGTGCCGGCAGATGCGGGCGAGCTCATTGGCAAAGGCGATGTTCACGGCCCGGAAAGTGTTCTCCACGACCTTGGTCATCTCGGCCGTCCGGATGTCCGTGACGACGATTTCGCCCTGGCAGAAGCTGGCGTAGCAGGCCTTGACCTTCTCCCCCACCGCCTTGTCGTCGGCGCCGATCGTGCGGTTGTTGTGCAGGAGCTCATAGACCATGTTGCCC
>Ga0247609_10006752_pt1 | contig 11013 bp, 6 predicted proteins | sample 172DNAGHGlowgp2_FD_193487 | JGI IMG/M metagenome (GOLD analysis project Ga0247609, IMG submission 193487) | Sheep rumen microbial communities from Palmerston North, Manawatu-Wanganui, New Zealand - 1728 DNA GHGlow gp2 | ecosystem: Host-associated > Mammals > Digestive system > Stomach > Rumen ... | reverse complement strand
ATAAATTTTACCTTAATACAATAAAGGTAGGTTCTAAAAATTCTGTTTTTTAGTTCACTACCAATTTGTTTTATTTCATTTCGGTTGCTTTTTGTTTGATTTGAAGTCTTTTTGCCACTTTCCTCGGTTACATAGCTCGCTATGCGCCCTCAAAAACTGACAAAAATCCAATCAAATCAATTGGCTTCGCCGAGCTAAAGGTTCAAAAATCAATCCGACATAATTTTTAGAACCTACCTAAAAATGCACTGAAATCCCATAGGAATTTAGCGCATCAGTAGTTACGATTAATCACATAATCCACGTAATCTAACAAAGCAGATTTCACGTTGCTCTCTGGATAGCACGAAAGCATGGACTTAGCCTTATTGGCATAATCCTGCATGATCTTTTCTGCATAGTCGATACCTTGATTTTCAAGCGTAAAACGCACCAAAGTAGCGATTTCATCGGCAGAAATCGAACCATCCTTCACTTTGTACGCCAACTGGAACATATCTTCTTGATTCCTTGAGAATAAGGCATGTATGACAGGCAAAGTAAGCTTTCCTTCAGCCATGTCATTACCCGTTGGCTTTCCAATCTCTTCTCCTGCAATATAATCGAAAATATCATCCTTGATTTGAAAACAGATTCCCACTGTTTCACCGAAAAGACGAAGGCGTTCCAAATCTTCCTCACTGGCATTCACCGTCAACGCACCACCCTCAGCAGCGGCTGCAAATAGTTCTGCCGTCTTTCCCTGAATGATATTGAAATAGACATCTTCAGAAATCGTCTGATTATAGATATTTCGCAACTGTAGTAACTCACCATCAGCTAAGCGCTCCGACACTCGTGCCACAATTTCAATCAAGCGAGTGCTTTCTGTTTTGGCTGCATTAAGCAATACATGCGAGAGCAAATAGTCGCCTACAAGCACAGCTACTTTATCGCCAAATAACTGATTTACAGACGGATTGCCACGACGCTCGCAACTCTCATCCACGATGTCATCGTGAACAAGACTGGCTGTGTGCAAGAACTCGAAAGCGAGTGCTGCAGAATAAGTTCTTTCGTTGATTTCTCCTAACAATTTAGCAACCAATATCGTAAGCAAAGGGCGCATCATTTTACCCTTTCTCGAACTGATGCGCTGAAGTACATCATTCAAAAGAAGGTTACTTGAATGTGACATAAATGAATCAAACAAATTCTTGCATTGATTCATTTCATTCTCAACTGGTTTTACTAATTTGTCAATGCCGCTCATTCTGAGTTGTTGATTTGAAAATTTTACGCAATAGGCAAAATATTCCCAAAATCGGGTACAAATTTAGCAAATAAACTTGGGACTTGGAATTATTTGCTTAACTTTGAGGGCAAAATTTTCAAAAAAATGAAAAAACTGTTCCTTCTTGACGCTTACGCACTCATTTACAGAGCATATTACGGCTTTATTCGCACTCCTATTAAAAATAGTAAAGGAGAGGATACTTCTGCCATTATGGGATTCGTCAACACCCTTGAAGACGTGTTGAAAAGGGAAAATCCTGAGTATATCGGAGTGGCTTTCGACCCCAAAGGAGGCACGTTCCGACATGAAATCTATCCTCAATACAAGGCACAACGCGAAGAGACTCCCGAGGCCATTCGCTTTGCTGTACCTATCATCAAGGACATTCTCCAAGCCTACAATATACCTATATTAGAAGTTCCTGGCTTCGAGGCAGATGATGTGATTGGTACGCTTGCATGGAGGTTTTCTTCCGATGAAATCGGCGTTTTCATGATGACTCCCGACAAGGATTACGGACAGTTGGTACGCCCACATGTTTGGATGTACAAACCCGACACAAAAACGAAGGATTTCCAGGTTTTGGGAGTGAAAGAAATCTGTGAAAAGTACGGTATCGAAAACACGAGTCAGGTCATCGACCTACTCGGACTCATGGGTGATGCCTCCGACAATGTGCCAGGGTGCCCAGGCGTTGGTGAGGTAACCGCCGTGAAGTTAATCCAGCAATTTGGTTCTATCGACAATCTTTTGGAGAACACCGACCAACTGAAAGGTGCTCAAAAGAAGAAAGTAGAAGAAAACAAGGAGCAAATCAAATTCTCGAAATTTCTCGTCACCATCAAGACGGATGTACCTATCGACGTTACCCTCGAAGAGCTGAAACGTGAGGACATCAATTTGAAAGAAGTGAAGGAGATTTTCGAGCGACTCGAATTTCGAGCACTCACCCAACGAGTGATGGAAGCGCATTCGGGAATCGTAGAACCAGAAAAAATTTTCTCAACAAGCAAAACCCTTCAGAAAGAGAAGAAGCAAAATTCAGGAATGGCAGACCTCTTCGGCGCTCCTTCCACTCCAACTCCTCAAAATCCACAATTCGAACTTTTCAGCGGAGAAACTGTTAAAGAAGGTAAAAAAACAGGCGTTGAGAATTCAATTTTTCCGTCCGTGGGTGCGGAAATAGCAGAAAAAACGATTCTCAGAGGCTTAAAAACGACCCCTCACGACTACAAACTGATTGAAACAGAGGAAGATATTGAGAAAATTTGCCAAAAATTTCTGTCTGAAAAAAATCTCAGTTTAGACACGGAGACCACTTCAACCGATGCCATGAGTGCCGAATTGGTGGGTTTAAGCTTTTCCGTGAAGGAAAACGAAGCTTACTACGTTCCTATCCCATCCGAACGCGAAGAGGCACTCCGAATTTTGGAAAAATTCAAAAAAGTGTATGCTGACGAGTCCATTTTGAAAATCGGACAGAATCTGAAATACGACATCACGGTACTTGCGAACTATGGCATCGAGGTGAAAGGTGAAATGTTCGACACGATGATTGCCCACTATGTGCTCCATCCCGAACTTCGTCACAACATGGACTACTTGGCAGAAATCTACCTCAACTACAAAACCATCCACATCGACGAACTGATTGGACCGCGTGGCAAGAACCAGAAATCTATGCGCGACCTCCAACCAACTGAGGTGTATGAATATGCAGCGGAGGATGCCGACATCACCCTTCAATTATATAAGGTGTTGAATGAGGAACTCCAACGCGAGGGACTCTTCGACCTCTTCCACAACATCGAAATGCCACTCATGCCTGTGCTGGCTCGCATGGAACAGAACGGCGTGATGATCGACACGGAATCACTCAAACAAACGTCTCTCGATTTCAGCCAAAAGATGGACGAAATCGAGAAGGAAATCCACGAGATGGCAGGGGAGAAATTTAACATCTCTTCCCCTCGTCAGGTGGGCGACATCCTCTTCGGAAAACTCAAGATTATCGAGAAGGCAAAGAAGACCAAAACGGGGCAATATGTCACTTCGGAGGAAGTGCTTCAGAACCTCCGCAGCAGGCATCCAATCGTGGAGAAAATCCTCGATTATCGTGGTTATAAGAAACTGCTTTCCACCTATATCGACAACCTTCCCGAACTTATCAATCCAAAAACTGGACACATCCACACCTCTTATAATCAAGCAGTTACCACTACAGGTCGCCTTTCCTCTTCGAATCCGAATTTGCAGAACATTCCTATACGCGACGAGAACGGAAGGGAAGTACGCAAGGCATTTATCCCTGAACCAGGAAGTGAGTTTTTCTCTGCCGATTACTCGCAAATCGAACTCCGCATCATGGCGCATCTGAGTGGTGATGCCAACATGATTGAAGCCTTCGTTGAGGGTCACGACATCCATCGTGCCACAGCTGCAAAAGTCTATAAACTCCCCATCGAGGAAGTCACTTCCGACCAGCGTCGAAAGGCAAAAACAGCCAATTTCGGTATCATCTACGGAATCACAACCTTTGGACTTGCAGAACGTATGCAGGTGAGTCGAGCAGAGGCAAAAGAACTCATCGACGAGTACTTTGCCACCTATCCAAAGGTGAAGGAATACATGGAGAAATCCATCGAAATGGCACGTCAGAAAGGCTACACCGAGACACTCTTTGGACGTCGTTGTTATCTCCCCGACATCAATTCCCACAACGCTACGGTACGTGGTTTTGCTGAGCGCAATGCCATCAATGCACCGATTCAGGGAACTGCTGCCGACATCATCAAGATTGCCATGGTGCGCATCGACAAGAGAATGCAAGCCGAAGGATTCCGCTCCAAGATGATTCTTCAAGTGCATGACGAACTGAATTTCAGTGTGTTACCAGAAGAAAAGGAGGCACTCCAACGTCTTGTTATCGAGGAAATGCAAAGCGCCTACACCATGTCCGTACCTCTCATTGCCGACTGCGGATGGGGAAAGAATTGGTTGGAGGCACATTGATAAGCTTCTAAACATACGACACCCACTCATCACCCTACAGACCCACCCCAGCCCTCCCTGTGAGGGAGGGGTGATTACCTTAAACAAATAACTGGTTAATCGTATTCAATGCCTTAAAAACACATCGACTTCAGATGAAAACACGTTTCTTTCATCCATTCCTGATGCTTTTCATTTGGGCGTTTTGGATGGTGGTTCCCCCACTCCATTCACAAGAAAAGAATTCGCCCGATTGGTCGGACTTTATGGAGAGTTTGACAGAAATGATGAGTGAAACAGGAGATGCTGAAACACTGGATGAAGAGTTGGTGGAAGACCTCTATGAACTTCATTGCAATCCCTTGAATTTGAATGATTTGGATAAAGAAAAGTTACGTGAATTGCCTTTTCTCAACGATATCCAAATCATGGACTTAATCCTTTATACGGAAAGTCACAAACCCCTTCTTTCCACGGGTGAATTGATGGCGATTCGTTCACTCGATTATTGGACGCGTCGCCTCCTACAACTCTTCTGCTATGCGGGTGAATTGCCCCAACCCTCCCCCACTCTTTCCGATGCCATCCGCTTTTCCAACAACGATTTAATGCTTCGCACCGACATCCCTCTTTACACCAAGATGGGATTCGCCCACTATGGCGAGGAAACCCTGGCGAAAAGTCCCAACAAAATCTACCGAGGTTCCCAACCCTACTACTCGCTTCGCTATACCTTCAGCACCCTCAACAAAGTGGAGGCAGGCATCCAAATGGAGAAAGATGTTGGGGAATCGGGCATCGACTACTTTTCTGCCTACGCATTGGTGAAGAACATGGGAATTATCGACCGTCTCGTTGTTGGAAACTATCGTCTTTCCTTCGGTTTGGGATTGGTGACGAATAGTTCTTCTTCCTTTGGTAAACTAATGATGCTTAGCAGTTTAGGAAGAATGGACCGAGGTATTCGCAAACATTCATCCATGATGGAAAGTGGGTATTTCAGTGGCGTGGCTACCACCGTGAATCTTCTGAAAAACCTCCATCTCACCGCCTTCTATTCGAACCAAAAAACCGATGGCACTTTCAACACCGACTCCTCTGGCATCAGCAGTTTGAAGACCGATGGTCTCCATCGCACCCTTCTCGAAAAGAGCAAGAAGGGAAACATCCGCAAACAGGATTTTGGAGGAAGTCTGAGTTGGCAATGGAATCAGCTGAAGATTGGAGCCAACGTCTCACACTCCCACTTTTCCGTTCCTTTGGCGCCCAAGCACGACACCGATGCATCGCTCTATCGACGCTATAACGCCACAGGCACCGATTTCACCAACTACAGCCTGTCGTATTCCTACCTTTCTCGACTCTTTCGTTTACACGGAGAAACGGCAAGCGGGTCGGGTGGGGGAGTCGCCACATTGAACTCGCTCCAAACGGAATGGCGAGGCAACACCTTCACCTTCATTCAGCGCTACTATGGTGCTAAGTACGTGAGTATCAATGGAAAAACATTTAGTGAGAACTCCCAACCCCAAAACGAATTGGGTTTCTTCCTTGGTTGGAAACGCTACCTTTCTCGTAGCACTCTCCTGCAAGCCTATTTCGACTACATGCACTTCCCTTGGATGAAATATGGAGTGAGTCAAGCATCCAACGCTTTCGATGTGTTGGCACAACTACAACACCAGTTCAACGATGAACATTCTCTTTCCGTTCGCTACCGCATGAAGTCCAAACAAAAGGACTTGACATTTACGGGAGCCACAGCAAAAGAAACCTACAAAGAATTGGGATTCAACACGACACACAGCCTTCGCATTCAGTATCAAGCCAACCTTTCCGAAAGCATCCAACTGAAGACACTTCTCTTAGGTTCGATGGTGAGCAACAAAGCCGACGGCAATCGTTTTGGATTTGGGGTAGGGGAGAGCCTCAACTGGAAATTTTCCACCCCGTGGATTCACTTGAAATCCATCTATCAAACGAATAAGGGAGGGAAGATGTCTATCAACCTAACTTATTTTCATACAGACGATTACGAGTCTCGCATCTATGCCTACGAGCCCAGCCTTCTCTATACCTTTGGCATGCACAGTTTCTACTACGAAGGCATACGTCTCGCCCTCCTTGCCCAAGTTCCCATCATCTATCGCCTCTACCTCGTGACCAAACTCGGCAGCACCCGCTATTTCAACCGCAGCACCATCGGCACAAGTCTCGACCAAATCCTCCACAACCATCGCGAGGACCTCCAGCTGCAACTCCAATGGAAGTTCTAACAAATGGATTGCCACCTTTGAACTATTATCGTTTTTTCAAAGGAACTCACGCCTTTTCCTTGCAAAAAAATGTGCCATTTGGAAAACTTTCTCATTTCTGAAGTGTATGCTGTTTCAGAAAGCTCCCATCCAATAGGGTGGGGGACACTCAACAAAACAAACAAAGAACATGATGAAAAAAGTATTAGTTATCGCAGGGATTGTGGCAGGACTGTTGTGTTCGTGCCAACCTCAGTCGAAAAGCCAGCAACAGGAAACGGAAGGTGCAAAATTAGAAGTGTGGAATATGAGTGATTCCATTTCCAGTTTGAAGAGACTCCAGAAGTGGGAGGCATACGTGGAGAAGCATCCTAAGGACGAGATGGGATGGAGGAATCTGTATGATGCGAAAACCAGGCACATGATTTGGCACAAGCCAAAGGATTTTGATTACGAGAGGAAGGAATTCATGCAACAAGTCGAGAATGCCATCCCCAACACCTACACGTACTACCTCTTGGCTATGAAAACAGCGATTGAATCCACCAAGATTAAGAAGTATGCCGAGGAAGCCATGAAGCGCTTGCCCGAACAACCCTTGAAAGAGGATTACGAGATATGGTGCTGTTACTTGTGCGACAAAGACCAAAAACGGCTGAAGGACATGCTGACTCGATACTACGAAAGCGGATTGATGTCGCCCGATATCCTCTATTATCATTACAACGAAATGCAGGGCATGGAAGAAGGAGGCATCTACTATGCTCAAACTGAGCAAGAAATTGTTCCTAAGAAGATGATTCAACTGGTTTTCGGAATGCATCGCGACAAGATACTCGTCAACGAAAATGACGATTGGGCCCACATCTGGAAATTATGTGGTGTTCCATTCCCCGATGAGAACTGGGCTGAGACCGTTCAAATGGACACGGACAATCCCAGTATCTATTTTGCTACTCGGGCACTAATGATGGTGGATTGGATAGCCGAACATAGTCAGCGCCCTGTTTACATCTCATCTTTCGATAGTTGGATAAACAGTAAGCGTTATGCGTCGAAACTGCCAAAGGAAATGCTGAAAAATCTCTACAACGAGGGATTGCTCCTGCGCTATTCATCCGAGCCATACGACAACATTGCTGCCACCTGTCGCAATGTGGAAGAACGCTATCAACTCGACTATCTCTACCTTCCCTTCTCTCCTCTGAGGGATAACGAGCATTATTGGTCCGATGCCACCGATTGTGCATACCGAACCATTGTTCTCCTGCAAGGCATCCTGCCCCATTATCAGAAGTACAATCCCCAGCGGTGCCACTGGCTGAGCGGACTCTTGCTCAAAACCATCGACCGCTGGCGGAAAGTCTATAACAAAGAGAGTCTCAGCAGTTTGGAATCAGAAATCCGCCCATTCTTTGAGGCGACAACATCCACAGCTCCATGAGCATCCATCTGTTCAAATCCTATCGGCAAATGACCGACGAAGAACTGATGAAGCGTGCGAGTCATGGCAATGATGCAGCATTCGAAGAACTTTACCGACGCTATGCACGACGCTTGCAAGGCTTCTTCTTTCGACAGTTGGGAGGCGACGACGAAGCGGCAGCAGACCTCACTCACGACGTGTTCCTCCGTGTGTACGAAGCCAAAGACAGCTATACAGAGGGCAGCAACGTAGCCACATGGTTCTTCAGCATCGCCTACAACCTGTGCAAAAACACCTATCGCCACAACGACCACATCACTCGTTTCCTCGCCACCCTCGATGCCGAACCACAGACAGAGGAAGAAGTGGAAGTGAGGCTGACACAAGAGCAACAGCGGGATGCCGTGCGAAAAGCGCTCCAATCCTTACCGCCACCGCTCCATCTGCTCTTCTCCCTCCACTACGAAGAAGAACTCACCTTCTCCCAAATTGCCCAGATTGAGCATCTGCCAGAAGGTACCGTGAAATCAAGAATCTATAAGACACTCATCATCATCCGTCAAAAACTTGCAGACCTATGACCACACATCCACAACAACCCATGAATATGAGCAACGACGACATCATCGCCATAGCACGAAGCATACGCGAAGAGGACAACAGCCAACTGCGTGTACGTCCTTGGAAATCGTCACGTCGTCGCATCGCCTGGTACATTGCACTTCCAGCCGCCTGCGTCATCAGTTTTATCTTTGGCTACTGCCTGCGCCCTACACCCCATGCAGATACGCCACACGACTTGACAGCCCAAACCACCACAGACACTATCTATCTTCGCGAGGTAGTGCACGACACCGTCTATCGAACCACCTCCCACGACGCTCTGCATCTACATTCCACCTCGACATCAACTCCTTCCGCCAACGAAGAGCCAAGAAAAATCGGCGTGTCAGTCCTCGAAGACAACATCCGCTACGACCTCTTGGCAGCAAGTCACAACATGCATGACTAACCCAACTCCAACAAACAGAATTACCTGAAAGATGATAGAAAGAAGTGTAAAGATGAAACTTCATAAGAAGATTAGTTAATATGAATAATGACAAGGCGCGCACATCCTGCCATTCGTCGTGAAGACGAGTGGTAGGTTTTCTGTGTTGCATTGTGGCATGGATGCGGACAGAGATGCCAGGCAAATGTTAGGAAAAATGCTTTTCAAAGACAACTGAAATAACTCAACTTTCGCAAGTGTGATATTAAACCACAGGATTTTAAACCACAGATAGCACAGATTACACTGATGATTCTGACAATTAAAGGATGTATTACACAGATTTTTTGAAAGCCCTAAAGGCTTTCGTCAGCAAACCTTTAGCGAAAGCCAATCATTCCCCTGATTCAGCAGAACTTTTCGTTTGATTCAACTGGATTTCTCGTTTGAATCAGCAGAACTCTTCCTTTGATTCAGCTGAACCTTTTCTTTGATTCAACTAAAATGCCGAGCCCTCAGCGTAATTATAGCGAGGGCTCGTTATCGCAACGCCGAGCGCTCGCCATTTCGATAACGAGCCCTCGGCAACTAGTTAAATCCAAAGGAACGCCTCAGTGAATCCCCAAATGCGGTTCTGAAAATCCCTAAATGAGCTTCAGTCAATCCTCACAAACACTGCAGACAATCCCCTATGGGAATGACGTTTTTGGAAGAAATGGAGTGGGGTAGGGGAGATAAAAGATTGAAAATCTATAAATTCGATGGAAAAATTTATGGATTCAAATATTTTATTTATATTTGCAGTCAACAAATATGCTGTCAACAAATTTCCACAAATTTTCCCAAAGTTTATATTAATATTTGTGCCTCATTTGTGTTCATTTGTTGACATAATATACAAACTAACTAACTTTATGAAATTACAGAAATTCCTACTCGTGTGCGGAATTCTTGCCGTGACAGGCACCGCACAAGCTCAGAGCGACAAGTCGGGCTATCCCATCACTCCTGTGCCTTTCACCAGCGTGAAGGTCACTCCTAACACGTTTTGGGGACAGCGCCTGAAGGCAAGTCGCGAAGTGACGATTCCGTTGGCTTTCAGCAAGTGCGAAAGCGAAAACCGCTACACCAATTTCTCGAATGCTGCCCAGCACCTGAAAGACCCTTCGAAGGTGTTCAAGGTGGATGGTGTGATGGGGTATTCATTCGACGATACCGACCCTTACAAGACGATTGAAGGTGCAAGTTATCTGCTCCAGACTTATCCCGACAAGAAACTCGAAGCTTACGTGGACTCGGTGATTGCCGTGATTGGCAGTGCACAGGAGCCTGACGGTTATCTCTACACGGCTCGCACACAGAACCCAGAGCACCCACACGGATGGGCTGGTCCAAAGCGATGGTCGAAGGTAGAGGACTTGAGCCACGAGTTCTACAACCTCGGACACCTCTGCGAGGCTGCTGTGGCTCACTACAATGCCACGGGCAAGAAGTCGCTGCTCGACATCGCTTGCAAGTTTGCAGACTGCGTGGTGCGAGAAGTGGGCGACAAGCCAGGACAGGCATGCGTAGTGCCAGGACACCAAATTGCCGAGATGGGACTTGCGAAACTCTATCTCGCTACGGGCAAGAAGGAGTATCTCGACCAAGCCAAATTCTTCCTCGACAAGCGTGGCTATACTACCATCAAGACGGAGTACAGCCAGAGTCATCTTCCTGTACTGCAACAGGATGAAGCCGTAGGTCATGCTGTTCGTGCCGGCTACATGTATGCGGGTATGGCAGACGTGGCTGCTTTGACGGGCGACAAGGGCTATATCGATGCCATAGACAGGATTTGGGATAACATCATCTCGAAGAAATACTACATCACGGGTGGTGTGGGTGCCACGAGCAGTGGTGAGGCATTTGGTAAGAACTACGAATTGCCAAACATGTCGGCTTATTGCGAAACTTGTGCTGCCATTGCTCAGGTGTATCTCAACTACCGATTGTTCCTCTTGCATGGCGAATCAAAATACTACGACGCACTGGAGCGCACGCTCTACAATGGTGTTATCAGCGGTATCAGCAT
>Ga0247609_10006748_pt1 | contig 11017 bp, 9 predicted proteins | sample 172DNAGHGlowgp2_FD_193487 | JGI IMG/M metagenome (GOLD analysis project Ga0247609, IMG submission 193487) | Sheep rumen microbial communities from Palmerston North, Manawatu-Wanganui, New Zealand - 1728 DNA GHGlow gp2 | ecosystem: Host-associated > Mammals > Digestive system > Stomach > Rumen ... | reverse complement strand
TTTTGTATGGAGAAGAAGTGCTTATGGGCATTTCGGTGGGTAAAGACCACGGCCTCGCCACAAAGTGCTCCGATTTTTGTGCCACCAATATAGAACACGTCGCAGTGACGGGCCAAGTAAGGCAAGGTGATGTCGCAGGATTCCGACATCAAGCCGTAGCCCAGCCTCGCACCGTCTATATAGAGCGGTATCTTGTAGCGTCGGCACACCTGATAGATGTCATTGAGTTCCTTGGCAGAATAGAGCGTGCCAAACTCCGTGGGGAAGGTGATATACACTAGTCCGGGATGCACGGCATGGTCCTTGTTGCCGTCGTGCATGAAGTCGTCGAGATACTTCTCCAGCACCTTGGCCTCCATTTTGCCGTCGGTATCGGGCAGGGTGATAATCTTGTGTTCCGTAAACTCCACCGCACCGGCCTCATGCACGTTAATGTGACCGCTACCCACGCAGATCACGCCCTCATACTGATAGAGCATAGAGTCGATGGTGGTGGCATTGGTCTGTGTGCCCCCCGTCAGGAAATAGATTTGGGCATCGGGCAGTCCACATGCCTCGCGGATGCGCTCCTTGGCGCGCTCACTAAACTCATCGAAACCATAAGGAGTGGGTTTGGCACCGTTGTTTCTAACCAGATTGTCGAGCACCTGCTGACAAGCCCCATTGTTATAGTCGCATTCAAATGAAATCATATCGGTCTAAATTTTGCATGCAAAGGTACGAATTTTAAACTGATAAACATCACTTTTACACAGATTTGTTTGTCCATTTCGAATATAATATGTATATTTGTGCACCAATTTATTACAACAGAGTCAATGGTGAAACTAAACAACTGTTTTTGGATGTTTATGGTGCCACTATCTGTAGTGCTGTTCTCATCTTGGGAGGGCAGAGAAGATAGCGTGGTAGGTCCCATACCTGAAGCACCAGACTATGCCGACACCTCCCAATGGTATATCAGGGACCGTGGCGGTGAAGCCGACATCTTTTACATCATATCCACTGAGACCGGCGACCACCTAATGGGCGGCGACACCTGCCATCTGGCCGACACCTATCAGGAGTCGCAACGAAAAAGGATGCTAAAGGAGATGCATGCCGTCGACTCCTTCTATTCAGGCCGGTTGAACTACTATTCCCCCTATTACCGTCAGGTCTCTATCCAGTCGTGGCTCGTCCCGCAGAAGGTCTATCAGCGCTTACCTGTATCGATGGCCGACGTCAAACGCAGTTGGCAATACTACCTGAAGCACTACAACCAGGGACGGCCCTTCATCATCGCCGGCTATAGCCAGGGGGCCATCGCTACGATGGACATACTGCGAGACATGCCCGACAGCATCTACCGCCGCATGGTGGCAGCATACGTCATCGGCTATAAGATAACACATGAGGACATTGACTCTTTCCCCTGCATCAAGCCCGCTCAGGGTGCCACTGACACTGGGGTGACAGTAGCATTTAACTCCGTTCGGAGGGCAGACGACGCACTATATATCACCAAAGGCACAGTGGCATGCATCAATCCCGTCAACTGGCGAACAGACTCTGTACCAGCAGAATTAATATACCGAAGCCGCAGGGGCAATGATACCCTTACCGTATGCTGCGACACAACGACAAAGCACCTCATAGTCAAAGGCTGGAAAAAAGAAACCATCATGCCGCTATTTGGCGTTCCCGGCTGCTATCATCACATGGAACTGAAATTCTATTATCGCCATATCCGGAAGAATATCGCCGACCGCGTGGCAGCATTTTATGACAAAAAAAGAAAAGTGAGACAGTAGCCTCACTTTTCTTTTTCTGTTATGCCAACGACAACTTTTACAATGCCTCAAGCATACGCTTGATAACTACAGAACAAGAAATCTCGCGATTGGCAGCTTCAGGGATAACCAGACTATTAGACGACTCAATGACATCGTCGGTGACGATGAGGTTACGGCGAACAGGCAGGCAATGCATGAACTTGCCGTTATTAGTCCATGACATGTGCTCCGTATCAACCGTCCACGACCGATCGTCGCAGGTTATCTTACCATAGTCGGCAGGAGTGCTCACGCCAGGGTTGGACCAGTTCTTGGCATAGATGAAGTCGGCACCTTCGAAAGCCTTGCGCTGGTCGTACTCCACAATAGCATCGCCAACGAACTTCGGATCGAGTTCATAGCCATGTGGATGGGTAATGACAAGGTCAACGTCGGGGGCAGCATTCATCCACTGGGCAAACGAGTTGGGCACAGCCTGCGGCAGGGCACGACAATGCGGCGCCCAAGTGAGCACTACTTTCGGTCTCTCCACCGGCGTCTTATGCTCCTCGATGGTGATGAGATCGGCAAAAGCCTGAAGAGGATGGACGGTAGCCGTCTCCATGGCAAAGACGGGACGCCCACTGTACTTGATAAACTGCTGAAGCACGGTCTCGGCATAGTCGTACTCACGGTCAGTAAGTCCAGCGAAGGAGCGCACGCCAATGAGATCGCAATAGCAGCCCATGACGGGGATAGCCTCAAGGAGGTGCTCTGACTTGTCGCCATCCATGATGACGCCACGCTCAGTTTCCAACTTCCAAGCCCCGGCATTGACATCGAGTACGATGACATTCATGCCGAGGTTCATGGCGGCTTTCTGGGTTGACAGACGGGTACGCAGGGAGTTGTTGAAGAAAATCATCATCAGGGTTTTGTTCTTGCCCAAATGCTGATACTTGAAGCGGTCACGCTTAATCTCCTGCGCTTCGGCGAGGGCTTGACGGAGGTCGCCTATATCCTCCACATTAATAAAACTTTTCATCTTATAATATACTATTTGACAACTTAATAATTATTTAGGAATTTGCAGCAGTTACGAACTTCTTCAGACAGTCAGTATCATGACAAACCGTGTAAAGGCCGTAGACGTCGTGTCAAGCAGGATGTCACCGCCAAGGCGCCTTATCGTGTTGCGAGCCACAGCGAGACCTATACCTGTGCCCTCGTAATACTCGTCGAGTTGCACGAACTCACCGAATATATGCTCTGCCTCAGACGGGGGAATACCGATGCCGTTGTCCTCGACAATGTATTTCACCTCATGTGGAGACGCGACCACAGTCAACACGACCTTCGCCTTCTCCTTAGGCATCTCGCCACGGTGAATGGCATCAGCCGTACGAGTGAACTTACGGGCATTGTCAAGAAGCATAGTGAGCGCACGTACAGCGACGTGAAGATTTGTGAGGAACAGCGAGTCCTCTGCCTCATCAATACCGCTGAATGTAAAGTCCAGATGGGCAGCATGACTGATGCCCGACTCCTCTATGGCCTGCATGGCTATCTGCATTGCAGAAGCCCGGTCGTCTTTAGTGATGACTGTCTGACTGCTGGCATCGCTGAGTTCCAGCATCTTATTGACGAGTTCCGTTATACGGTCTGTGTTTTCGGTTATCTGCCGATTGATGTCGCTTTTGGTAGTGTCATCAAGATCCATACCGGGGGTGGTGACTATCTGAGTGAAGCCGGAGAGGATGTTGAGCGGCGTGCGAATCTCATGGGAAATCTGCTGGATAAAGTTGGTCTTCATCTGCGACGACTCCTCTGCTCGCGCATTGGCGATGGTCAACTCCTTGTTTTTGGCTTCCAGGCGTTTGGCAGAACGACGGTGGAGATAGATCACGATAAGCAGACTGATGGCGATAAGCGCAACGATGAGACTCACGAAGCGCGAGCGTTCCAGCTGATTCTTCATGCGTATCTCATCAAGTTGGAAAAGCGTGTTGAACTCATCAAGTTGCATCCTTACCTCCTTCGTAAATGTAGAATCTCTCTGTATGAAGACCTGCCGATAAAACAAGGCCGCATCCTTGTATCGACCTGTCTTCATCAGTATTTCACCGCGTAGTTTCATGGCCAGTTGCCAATGGTCTTCGACCATCATCGGAACATAGAGGTCGCTATATGCCGCAGCTTTGTCTATATCGCCCTGCTTATAGGCAAGATTGGACCGGTGTACTTGTATCTGATAGTTCAGATAAGGGTCGTTGATGTCTTTTTCAAGTGCTTCGCTGATTGTCAACTCTTTGTCGGCCTCTTCCAAACTGTTCACCCCGATGAGCGAACTGGCTTTCCATAGGTGATACTCCAGATAATGCACCATATCCTTGGTACTGTGGTCATCGCGAATGGCCTTATCAAGTGTCTCCTTCCACTTCTGGCAAACCTCAAGTGCTCTGGAGTAATTTCCTAACTGATTGTGAGCCTGCACCAGATAGTAGTAGCCACTAAGCAGCTCATTATTTTCTGCCTCAGGAATCTTTTCAAGCATCTCGACACTCTTCTCGAAAGCATTCTTTGCCTGATTTTGGTCGATGTAATCGTAAATGACACCCATCTGTTGATAAGCCAGGGCAAGTCCCAAGGGATTATTACGCTTTTGGGCATCATTACGCATTTCTTCTGCTTCTCTAAGGGCTGTCTGCGGCTTACGATTGTAGGAGTTACTTTCGCAGAGGTCGCGCCAGGCCTTATAGTAGGAGTCCCACCGCTCATGCTGTTCCATCCAGTCGCGCTGTTTGACAGCCTCCGCCTTCAGCAGGTCCCATTCTTCCTCATTGTAGATGATGGTGAGCTTACGGTTACGCGCAGCCTCTTCGTTATCCTCGTCACCTTGTAGCCGGGCGTAGTCAATCCAAGCGTCACAAAGAGCAAGGTTGTTTTCGAACTCACCAACCCACTCCTGCTCTTTCACAAGTTCCTCATAGGCCTTCAGTTTTTCCTGTCCTGTGACTGTTGCCAGAATCTTCCTCAAACTGTCGGACTTTTGAATGCCTTGAGAATCAGCCTGCCCATAGAGAGTACAAAGTGTCAAGGTCAGTATTGTCAGGAATCTTCTCATTTGGTTTATGGTTTTGGTTTATAGTCTGCTATGGTCTTGTCTGCCCTTCACCCTCGATGAGCCATTTGTAGGTAGTAATCTCCTCAAGAGCCATAGGACCTCTCGGTCCGAGTTTCTGTGTGGAAATGCCTATCTCGGCTCCAAGTCCGAATTGGGCACCATCGGTAAACGATGTTGGCGCGTTCCAATAGACACAGGCCGCATCGACATGCTGTTGGAATTTACGGGCAGTTTTTTCGTCGCGGGTGATGATAGCTTCGCTGTGACCACTGCCGTTCTTGTCGATATGTGCCAACGCCTCATCGAGCGAACCCACGGTCTTAACGGCCATCTTGTAGTCCATGAACTCTGTACCAAAGCTTTCTTCTGTGGCATGTTCCAAGTAGGGGTAGGAAGTCTTAAGAACATTATATGCCTCATCATCTGCAAAGATAATGACTTTCTTGTCGGCCAGTTTCTCACAGAGTGCAGGCAACGACCATATCCGTTCGCGGTGTATGATAAGACAGTCAAGAGCATTACAGACTGAGACGCGACGGGTCTTGGCGTTGAGAATGATGGCCTTACCCATCTCCAGGTCACCGTCTCTGTCGAAGAAAGTGTTCACCACACCGGCCCCCGTTTCAATAACGGGAACACGAGCCGTGTCGCGCACAAAATCGATGAGTTTACGTCCACCACGGGGAATACAGAGGTCAATATACCCCACGGCATTCAGCATCTCACCCGTGGCCTCGTGGGTAGCAGGCAAAAGGGCCACGACATCTGCCGACACGCCGAATTTTTCAAGCACCTCATGAATGACGGCCACCTCTTCACGATTGGAACAGTCAGCATCCTTTCCACCCTTCAGCACACAGGCGTTGCCACTCTTAAAACAAAGAGAGAAGACATCAAAGGTCACATTTGGGCGCGCTTCGTAGATCATGCCAATAACACCGAAAGGCACAGACACCCTACAAAGGCGCAAGCCGTTAGACAGAGTCTTCTTTTTTGTAATGTGCCCGAGTGGAGAGGGCAGAGTTGCCACATTGCGCATATCGGAGGCGATAGCTTCAAGACGACTGTCTGTGAGTTGTAGCCGGTCGTAAAGGGGATTCGACTGTTCCATTTTAGCCAAATCCTGAGCGTTAGCCTCAAGGATTCTCACCTTATTATATATAATGGCATCGGCAACAGCATTGAGAATCTCATTGCGCTGTGCGTCGCTGAGCAGTGCCAGAGCCTTGCTGGCATGCCTTACTCGCTGGAAAGTCTCTTTCAATTGCATGGCTTAAATTCTGTATGTGGTACGTCCTGTTTGTTATTGATGAGGCCGACAAGAATGTTCTCCCGCTCTCCATTGGCGATAATGACGCGGATGCCAGTCTGTGCTACCTTCGTGGCGGTAATGTACTTTGAGTGCATGCCGCCACGTCCGAAGGCACTCTTCTCTGCCTTGATATACTGACTGAGGTCTGTCCCTGACTCCACCTCACGGATAATCTCCGAGGTAGGGTCGTCGGGATGACCATTATAGATACCATCGATATTCGACAGCAGGATAAGCGTATCGGCATGCATCATCTGCGCAATGAGTCCAGAGAGTTCATCATTGTCGGTGAACATCAACTCCGTTACACTCACCGTGTCGTTTTCATTGACAATGGGCAGTACGTTGTTTTCGAGCATCACCCTCATGCAGGCCTGCTGATTCTGATACTGCTCACCAGGGTCAAAATTTTCCTTCATCGTGAGCACCTGACCGACATGAATGCCATACTCCCGGAAGAGATTATAGTAGAGTCCCACAAGCTTCACCTGACCGACGGCGGAGAAGAGCTGCCGCTGTTCCACAGAGTCGAGAGAGTGGTCGACAGTCAGCTCACGCCGCCAACAGGCAACTGCTCCAGAAGAAACCAATATCACCTCATAGCCCTGTTTCCTAAGCCAGGCAATCTGGTCGACAAGAGCCGACATACGGGTCACATCGAGTTTCCCATCCCTGCGCGTGAGCACATTGGAACCTACCTTGATAACGAGTCTATTCTTCATTTAGCATCCTTTTGTCTGATTTCTACGCGACGGATTTTACCACTGATAGTCTTTGGCAATTCGTCAACGAACTCCACAATACGGGGATATTTATAGGGTGCTGTCACTTTCTTCACGTGTTGCTGCAGTTCCTTGACAAGAGCTTCACCGGCTTTTTCCTTCCACTCCTTGCCCAATACTACGGTGGCCTTGACCACCATGCCACGGATGTCATCAGGCACACCAGTAATGGCGCACTCCACCACTGCGGGGTGGGTCATCAGTGCCGACTCGACCTCAAACGGGCCAATACGATAACCGGAAGACTTGATGACATCGTCAATGCGCCCCTCAAACCAATAGTAGCCATCCTCGTCACGCCACGCCATATCGCCCGTATGGTAGATGCCGTCATGCCAAGCCTCACGGGTCTTCTCGTCGTCGCGATAATAGCCCTTGAACAAGCCAATAGGCTTGTGGTCGCCTATTCGCACCACAATCTCACCCTTCTCACCATCCTCGCACAGCGTGCCATCAGCGCGTACCAGAGAGATGTCGTACTGTGCATTAGGGATGCCCATTGAGCCAGGCTTCGGCGTCATCCAGGGGAAAGTGCCAAGGGTCATCGTGGTCTCCGTCTGACCGAATCCCTCCATCATGCGGATACCCGTCTTCTCGTAGAACTTTTCATAGACGGCAGGGTTCAATGCCTCGCCGGCAGTACAGCAGTATTCAAGTGATGAAAGGTCGTACTTCGAGAGATCCTCACGTATCATAAAACGATAGATAGTGGGCGGAGCACAGAACGACGTGACGTGGTATTTCTCCATCTGCCGCAGCAAAGTATCAGCATTAAACTTCTCATGGTCGAAGACGAAGACCGTAGCCCCGGCAAACCACTGCCCATAAAACTTACCCCATACTGCCTTGCCCCATCCTGTGTCGGCCACGGTGAGATGCAACGAGCCTTCGTGCAGGTTATGCCAGAAGACACCTGTCGTCAGGTGTCCCATAGCATAGAGGTAGTCGTGAGCCACCATTTTGGGTTCGCCTGAAGTACCACTAGTAAAATACATCAGCATGGTGTCGTCGTTTTCATTAACAAATGCCGGACGCTGGAAAGGCGGTGCCTGCTGCCATTCACTCTGGTAGTCGTGAAAGCCTTCGGGAATGGGTTTGCCGTGATCCGTTACTGTAATGTATTGTTTCACCGTAGGGCTATCGCTCATGGCAGCCTGTATTTGGCTAACAACGTATTCATCGTCCACACAGATGATAGCCTTGATGCTTGCCCGCGTGTTTCTATAAACAATGTCTTTCTTCGTCAGCATATGTGTGGCGGGGATGACAATGGCACCAATCTTACACAGGGCCAACATCACAATCCACCACTCATAACGGCGTTTCAGAATGAGCATAACAGGGTCATTCTTACCTATGCCAAGTGACTGTAGATAAGATGCTGCCTGATCGCTTTGCTCTTTAAGCTGAGCAAATGTGGCACTAATCTCCTCACCCTGGTCGTTGGTCCACAAAAGAGCAAGGCCATCGGGTTTCTCTACAGCCCACTGATCCATCACATCGTAGGCGAAATTGAAGTTCTCTGGAATGATAAACTCCAGATTTTTGTTATAATCCTCCACTGAGGTGAAGCTTATTTGCTTCAGAAATCTTTCTATCATTTTCGTTATTACGGTATTTCATTTTATGATATCACAGCGTCCAGATCACTCGACTGTAAAGGCAAGAAACCTAACCGCCTTATCGCCAAGAGCTTTCATGCCATGAGGTTTTGTAGAGTCAAAGTAGATGCTGTCACCCTCTTCGAGCACTATGGTCTTGCCACCGATGTAAAGTTCCATCTTTCCCTCAAGAACAAGGTTGAACTCCTGCCCTTTATGGGTGTTCTTGTAGATGGTATGGGCGTGGGGCTTAGGCTCGACAGTAACGATAAACACATCTGCCTTATGGTCAACAAAACCGCTGACCAGCGACTGGTATTTGTAGGCCTTGGTACGCTCCACCGACATACCCTGTCCCCGACGCACTACGAAATAGGACTTCATGCGTGGAGCCTCGGCAAACATCAGTTCTTCTGCCGAAACGCCATACTTGTGGGCAATCTTCATGAGATTGGAGATGGTGATATCCATCTCACCCGCCTCTATCTTCTCGTATTTCTCTGTGCTGATGCCGATGGTCTCAGCCATCTCGCTTACGGGGATGTCCAATACATCACGAAGCCCCCGCAGGCGCTCACCAATTTGTCTAAGTTGTTCGTCCATCTTCTATGATTTGATTGTTCTATTTTCTTTCTTATCTTTCGTCTACGACCTTATAGTCAGCGTATTCTTCCTTGGGGAACTCGAAGATACTGTCGTCAAGGCCACCCGCCTGAAAGTCGGCAAAAGTGATGGTTGCCCAAAAGATGCTTACTTTAATGCGCAACCGCCGGGGGTAGTAATTACCCGGCGAAAGCAAAGCCTGTATCTTCTTCATCTTCACCTTGACCCCCTTCTTGGCTACAAGGGTCACGAGCAGGGCATCTGACCCGTCAGGGTCTTTTGCAACGGCATAATTATAATTGTTTGAGTCAAACTTAAACATCTTCAACTTCTCGTCCTTCTTGTTCACCTTGGGGTCGTGAATCTCCACAATGTGTTTCTTCTCACGCAGAATATATTTGATGTCACCGTTACTCCACATGCGCGAATTCTTATAGACCGACTTACTCTTGTCGCCCTTGTACCAAGCCGTACCATTTTCCTTATAAAGACCGAGGATATTGATATTATAGGTGAATCTCACCCCCTCCTGCCCAAAGAAATGGTTGTAGGCCGTAGTGAAGATTCGCTTTGCCTGATGCTCGTTGGGTGTTTCCTGCCCTAAAGTCGTCAGGCTCAGCAGAATGCTACAGAACAATATTGCGATTTTTTTCATTTCATACCAGCCTTAAGTCCACGGATAACACTCGAAGTGAAACCAGCATGCTCCATCTCGTTGAGTCCTTTGATGGTCAAACCGCCCGGTGTCGTCACCAAGTCTATGGCTGCCTCAGGATGCAAACCGCTTGCCTGTAACAAATCCACAGCACCTTTCATCGTCTGCATCACTATCTTCTTAGCATCATCGGCCTTGAACCCTAATTCCACTCCGCCTTCTGCAGCAGCACGAATATAGCGCATCGCATAGGCTATGCCACAAGAAGCAAGCGTTGTGCCGGAGGCAAGGTGTTGTTCGTCGGTAAGGAGCGTGTCACCCATTTCGTCGAAAATGTCCTTGATTATCTTTGTTTCTTTTTCTGTCGTGTCTACAGGCACAATAAACGTCATAGACGACAGTTCAGCGATGGCGATGTTGGGGATGACCAAGAACAAGGGAGGACACTGTTCGCCCAACCACTCCTTAATGCTTGACGAAGGTACGCCAGCGGCAATTACAATGAGCATCTGTTTCTTGGGTTTCAGTTCTTCCTTGATATCTTTCAATACACGTTCTACAAGCCAAGGTTTAACAACCACACACACGATGTCTGCTGTTTCGACAGCCAACTTGTTGTCGGTAGTCACGCTAACTCCCATCTTTGAAAACTTATCCACAACAGCCTCAGAAGGATCACTAACAGTGATGTCGCCGCTCTGAAAAGTCTCTCCCTTTATCAGGCCTTCTACAGTGGCACCTCCCATGGCGCCTGCACCAATAACTGCTATCTTCATAATTATTCTCCTTTCTTTCCGCTTAAGACGGCCGTCAACCGTTTGATAAAATCATCGGCATCCTGTTTCGTCAGACAAAGTGGCGGCAGAAGCCTCAAGATATTCTGACCAGCACAGCCTGTGAAGCAATGCTCCTGATAGATAAGCGGCACACGTACCTCCTTATGGGGAATATCGAGGTCAATACCAATCATCAGACCGCGACCACGGACATCAGTGATATGCTTCTCCGATTCCTTCAACACCTTTAGTCGGCTGATAAGATACTCACCCACCTCATGCGCATTCTCTATCAGGTGTTCCTCTTCAAATACATCGAGCACAGCCATTGCTGCCGCACATGCCAAATGGTTGCCGCCAAACGTTGTTCCCAGCTGACCATAGACAGGCTTAAACTCCGGGGAAATCAG
>Ga0247609_10006745_pt1 | contig 11018 bp, 10 predicted proteins | sample 172DNAGHGlowgp2_FD_193487 | JGI IMG/M metagenome (GOLD analysis project Ga0247609, IMG submission 193487) | Sheep rumen microbial communities from Palmerston North, Manawatu-Wanganui, New Zealand - 1728 DNA GHGlow gp2 | ecosystem: Host-associated > Mammals > Digestive system > Stomach > Rumen ... | reverse complement strand
AAGATGCGCTTGCCATAATTATAGAAGAACGCATAAACAACCTTAAAGACATTGAGAATATATTAGCAAATCAGGCTTCTATTGAAGACATCAAGATACAGCCACGCACCCTTAATCCTAATATGTATGATGAATTTACCGAAGAAGAATTGCAAGAGTTCTTTGATAATGCACAAGGCAGTGATGCGTATGATAAATTGATGCATAGAGGTAAATATGGGTGGGAGTTACTTAAAACAATATGTGACAAGCGTGGATTTAGCGCACGTCCAAGAGTAATAACGGAAGCCGAATATTGGCAAGATGTACAAAACGGAGTTGCTCATCAGATATTCCGTGGTCTTAGTGACGGAGGAATGATGACAAAGGATGATTGTGCTAAAAGTTTGTTGTTTGAAGATGAATGTTTTTATGGAGCAACGGGAGTCTATGGTGAAGGAATTTATAACGCTGGTGGTGACTGTACAGATCCTACAAAGGTGTTTAGTGACTACGGATTCCAAGAGGCAAAAAGTTATGCTCGTCAATCTGGTTCTGGTTTAGTTATTAAGGGGTATTTAGAAAAGGATGCAAAGATTGTAGACTACGATACAATATATCAAGAAGTTGCAAATCTTACTTTTGATGATTCCGACACCTTACAAGTTCTACAAGGTGAATTACAAGCCATAGATGATCGCTTAATAGAAATAGATAACGAAGTTAATAACGCTTATGGTGATCTCGAGAAAGAGGTGTATGAAGAAATGCAGTACGACCAATCAGCAATAACCGATATGGAGATCACAATTGATAGTGTTAATTGGGGTGCTGTTGATGCTTTTGGTGAACGTGATATTCCTTCATTTGATGAATTTGTTAAAACTTATATGAAAAATTGGGTTGAAGCAAATGGTGGTGAAATGATACAAGGCAGAGGATTAGTTCGTTTTAAATTGCCTAATGTAAAAGAGGTTTGTACAATAAGTGAATATCAATATGACGGACCTTATAGCATAGTGCGTAAAAATCCATTTGCACCTGCTTACGACACAGCAGTAGAGCGTTTCCGTCAGTGGATGCGTACTAATAAAGTTCAGGCAGTAGAAACAGAGGTGAATGCTCGTAAGGGAGAAGTCAATCAAAAGATAAATGATTTGTTAAATGAAAAGAAACAACTGAAATTAGATCACGATAAGAAAGAATACGAAATACGCAATGCACAAAATGGTAAGATAAATCCTGAAGACGGAATATTGCAAGCAATTAAGTACAATCGTGGTGCTTCTGAGGTGTTAGGTATTTACGCAGCAATTAAGGGATATGACGCTATTCGTAAGGATTTCGGCAATGGACAAGCACCTTACTATGCTGTTGTAAATCGTAGTAAATTAGTGTATAGTAACAAAGTAGAATATGTATAATCATGGCTAAATTATTATTATCAATACAAGGTGGTCGCTCGGCTGAATATTGTTTCAAAGAAATACCGAGTGAATTTATTCCATTTAAAGGAGAATTTCCTATTGTGGAAAATTATAGATTCAATCTATTGTATCAACAAATAAGAGATCATCGCTATTTAGACGAATGTGAGCCTTGGGTGCAAGACGCTATTATAAAGGCAGACCGCATATTCCTTATGGAAAAACGATTTAAGGAATATCTTGAAAAACAAGGTAAATTAGATACATTCCAAGAATTGAGCAATCCAGAAAAAGCAACTTTGTTAGTCAAGTTTATGGACAGCGATTGTTTAGGATGGGATTCTCTAACAATCAAATGAAGAAAACAATTATAACAAACAATAAAGTTTTCAATAAAATGTTTGAAGAAAAATTTACTTTTTGGTGTCCACTTCAAAAGAGCGAAGAGGTTCTCGATCCAACAACTGGAGAACCTATTATGCGTCTTGGCGGCATAGCATCAACAAGCGACGAAGATAGTGATGGTGAATTTTTGGATCCAAAGGGATTTGATATTAAGCCATTAATGAAGAGTGGTCTTGTTAATTGGCATCATCAAGCCAAGGGTCAACCTGCTGCCATTATAGGTGAGCCAAGTAAGGCAGAGATTCGTCCGGAAGGACTATACATAGAAACCGATCTTTATCCCAGTTCACAAATTGCGCATGATGTTTATAATCTTGCACAAACTCTGGAAAAGGATAGTAAGACTCGTCGTTTAGGTTATTCTATTGAAGGCAAGGTGTTGAAGCGTAAAAGTAACGACCGCAACAGTCCAGATTATAAGCATATTGTAAAGGCTGTAATCACTGGTGTTGCAATAACGCATATGCCAAAGAATCCTAAGACTTTTGCTAATATTATCAAAGGTGAAATAGACGATGATTATGAAGAGCAAGAGGAAAAGGAAGTAAATAAAGATCTTAATACTGAGAATGGTGCTACACTGAAGAAAGAATCTGTTGATTCTGATTTAAAGGTAACAACCTTCAAAAAGGCTAAGATTGTAGAAAAAATTTTGCAAGATACAAATATAAGCATTCAAAAAGCAGAACAAATTTTTGAGTTAATTAAAAATATTGCGAAAATGGCAAAGAAAAACACTATTACCGATGAAGATATCACCAAAGCATATGAAGCTCTTGGCATAGAAAAGGGTGACGAATGTAAGGCTTGCGGTGGTGAAGAAAAGGATCTCGAAAAGGATAAGGATGAGTACGAGGAGACCGAAGAAGAAGAAACTGAGGAAACCGAGGAAACTACCAAAGAAGAGACCGAAGAGAAAGAAGATGATGCTGAAAAGGCAGACATCAATCTTTTGATCCAAAAGGCTATTTCAGACAACAACACTAATAATCTTAAGTACATTCGTGCTCTTGGTGTGTTGATTAAGGCTACCAATGATGAATTGAGTGCTTCTAAGGCAAGAGAAGAGGAAATGCTCAATATCATTAAGGGTCAAGAAGATACCATTGCTGAACTCAGTGACAGAATTGATGCTTTTGGCTCGGCTGCTCCTCGCAAGTCAATGGGAAGCGCAAAAGCTGTTGAGCGTCGTTTTGCAAAGGGTGACGAAACCGATTTTGAAAAGGGTGAAGAAATGCCTGAAAACACTTTCAGCATGAGTAGAAACAAATCGCAGGTTGCTGAGATTTTGGATCAGGCTACCTTTGCAAAGGGTTATGACGACGAAATGAGCAAGGCATGCTTGTCTTACGAAGCAAGCGGTGTTCTTCCTTCGAATGTTATTTCCCGTCTTAAGAAAGAATACGGAATAAATATTGTAAAATAATGAAACACTAATTTTTTGAAAAAATGGAGAGATTGTCGATCAATTTAGCCGATTACGGCTTCGCCCAGAATCAGGATGGTCTGCATATGGGTGCAGGCAGCATGGAAAATGTTGCTGCTCTTAACAAGGCTCTCGAGGCTGAACAGATTACGGGTCGTGATACTACGAATCTGACCACCGCCAGCGGTGCTCCTCTGAAGGTGGAAAGTCTGGAGAAGACTCTTAAACATCTTACTTTCCGCGAGAGCGATATTCGCTTGTGGAAAGATCTTCCGAAGAAACCTGCTTACAACACTGTTGAAGAGTACAACCAACAGACCTCTTATGGTCAGAATCGTGGTGGTTGGAATCGTGAAGGTGAACTCCCCGAGGAAGAAGATTCCATCTTTGTTCGTAGAGCTCAGTTGGTGAAATACCTTGGTGTTACCAAGAGTGTTACTCACCAGATGACTCTCGTCAACACTATGGTCGGTAGCGTTATGGAACGCACGATTAAGGATGGTACAATGTGGATTCTTCGTACCTTGAATCAGGGTTTGTATTTCGGCAATGAGAACATCGTTCCCGAGCAATTCAACGGCTTCCTTGCTCAGCAGATGCAGAGCGATGCTTGGGGTTCTTACGACGAGTACATGTCCAGCGAGCATGTTGTTGACTTGCGTGGTAGCGTTTTGACTGAAGATGCCATTGAAAGCGGTGCTAACAGCATTGTTGAAAACTATGGTCTCGGCACTCAGATTTATGCTGCTCCTGCTGTTCTCAGCAACTTTGTGAAGAACTTCTATGGTAACAAGTTCATCCAGCCCAATACTCAGGCTCTTTCTGCTGGTATTATGGGTCAGAAGGTTGTTGCCTTTGATTCGCAGTTTGGTCAAATCGGTTTGAACCACGATGTGTTCTTCAAGAAACTTCCGAGCAAGACCGCTAATTCTGCTGCTACTTCACAGAAGGCTCCTGCTACTCCTGTTTGGGATGCTACGACTCCTGTCGCCATTGTTAGCAATGTTGATGGTAGTAAGTTCAAGACTGGTGATGCTGGTAATGTTTACTATGCTGTCTCCGCAATCAACCGCTATGGTGAATCTCAACTTGCTATCTATAGCACTGCTGCCGCTGCTGTTGTTGCTGGTTGCGCTGTTGACCTGAAGTTCGCTGCTGGTGTTGGTACTAATCCTGCCACTGCCTACCGCATTTATCGTACCAAAGTTGGTGGTGCTGCCACGGGCGAGTTCTATCCTCTGTTTGAGGTCAGTGTTGCCCAATTGACGGCTGGCTACGATGGTGCTTCGGCTGGTCTGGTTCGCGATATGAACCACTTCCTGCCTGATTGCGAGCAGGCTATGCTTGTACAGTTTGACAACGAAGTTATTGAGTTCGCTCAGTTGGCTCCGCTCATGAAGATGGATCTGGCTGTGTTGTCACCTGCCTTCCGCTTTATGATTCTGCTGTATGGCACTCCGTTCTTGTATGCTCCTAAGAAGATGGTGCGCTTCATCAATATTGGTACTAAGATTCCTGCTTGATGCACAAGAACGATGAATGAAGAAAAGAGGGCAACGGGAAACTGATTCCCTTGCTCTCTTTCTTTTTAAGTAAAAATTTCAAAACATTAAAACAACAAAGCGATGAAAATTCATTCAAAAAATAATAAAGTTCAGAATACAAAACTTATCGTTCCAATTGACGGACTTGTAACTATTGATGGCGAAGGTATTGCCGATGTTTCCCCAAAGTGTGCTGTCCTTTTGGTTAGCAACACCAATGATTGGGAATATGTTAAGGGTAACAAGCCACAAAAAGACACTGAGGAGACACCTACTGATCCCAACGAGGAAACTACCGATCCTGATGAAGGAAATGTTCCTACTGAAGACGAGCGTGTCTTACTGGAAGAAAAACTGAATAGTTCTACTGTTAAGGAGTTGCAGGCTATGTGTCAAGAAGCAAATCTTCCCGAAGAAGAGTGGAACAAACTTACTAAGAAACTTCTTGTTAAGTATTTGATGGACAAATACGATAACACCGAAGAAAAGTAAACAACAAAAATAATTTGTCGGATATGGCTTCAATCTCATTGAAAATAAAGTACAATAAGAATATTGACGCTGTGCTTTCACCATCTGAGTTGCGTGAAATGTACTTGTTTGGAATTCCTATGTGCTCTAATGATGGTCGTAAGATGTCGTCGGCTTCTATGCTGCAATTCATACTTAATGCTCAGCAACTTGTTGAAGATATGCTCAGTATAAAGTTGAATAAGCAGGTTATTGAAGAGAATCGTGACTTCAACCGCCAAGAATTCATGAGTTGGGGCTATATCCGTACAATGTATCCTATTGCTTATGTTGACAATTTAGAGGGATGGATAAACGATATTTGCCAGATAACCTATCCTAAGGAATGGTTGTCAATAAAGAAGCAAGAAAGTGTTGCCATTTACCGCAACTTGTATCTTATTCCAAATACAGGAAGTCGTAACGGAGCAACAATGACGCAAAATTCGTTAATTTATAATGGTCTTTCACCACATCTCGGTTGGTTTGGTCAATCTTACATTCCCAATTATTGGCGTCCTCGCTATGTTACGGGATGGGATAAGACACCTGCTGACCTTTTAGATTTAGTTGCAAAGTTGGCTGCAATAAATTCGTTGGCTGTTATAGGTGATATTCTATATGGAATTGGAATAACATCATTCAGTGTAACATTGGACGGAGTTAGCCAGAGTACACCTTTGGCACGCAGTGGACAAGGCGGTTTGTTTGCTGGCAGAATAAAGACCTATATTGACGATATAAATAATACACTGTTACCAACACTTAATAGTAAATACAGAGGAATTCCGTTTGAGGTCCTCTAAACAAAATAAAAAATGAGCGGAAACAAGAGCATAATAACTAATCCTCCTGTTGCCTACCAAACACCTCCTGCTGCAATGCAGCCACGTGTTGGTTGGGATGTTAATAGGTTTGAGACTTTAATACAAACACAAGGTTATGATGCTCTTATTGATAGAGCCTATCGTTGTCCGTGTGCAGATAAAACAAGCGGTCAAGCCTTAACAACTTGTCGTAATTGTTTGGGTCGCGGTTGGTTTTTCATAGATCGTACCGAAACTCGCGTTATTGCTCAACACATGGATAGCCGTAAACAATATCAAGAATGGTCTGAAGTGAATCGTGGCACCGCATCAATAACAACAAAGGGGATTGATCGTTTAGGTTTTATGGATAGAATAATCCTTACACAATTAGAGGAATTCTATAGTGAAATTTTGCGTCCCGTTTTGTTTGATGGTAAATTAGTCGCCTATCCAGTGTACGAGCCATTGAAGATATTCAATATGATGTTGTTTATTGATGACACTACAAAACTTATGCCAATTGAAGAAGGCTTATACTCTGTAGAAGGTGGTGCAATAATATTTGATAACTCTATAATAGAGATGGTCAATCCTACTACCTTTAATGTTACAGAAATGCCTATTGCAATAACAATTCGCTATTCACATTATCCTGTGTATCATGTTATTGATGTGAATCGTGAACTTATGAAAGTTCGCGAAGGGAAACTTTGTAGTCTTAGTGATAGCGAATTACGGCAAATGCCTATCAATGTAATGGCTCGCAAGGCACAGTATATCTTTGACGCACAGCGTTGGGGAAATGAAGCATTAGATAACACAATTTTTGGAAAGGAAAGATGGTAATGTTTGAAGAACTTAACAATAGACGCAAAGCTGTTGAACAAAATATCGTAAAGAGTTTTGTTGAAGAAAACGATATTGAAAAAGCAAGAGAAAAGAAAACATTTAGTATCGGTGATACTTTTACACGCCATGGCATTACATATCGCTGTACTGGAATAAGTCCTAACACTGGCAGACCGACATGGAGTAAAGTTAGCGGTGGTATTGAAAAACCAAAGGAAGAAGAAAAACAACAAAAAGAAACTAAACAAACTGGAAAACTTTCAGATCTACAAGTTGGTGATGAAGTAGAAATTGTAGAAGATAATAAAGGGAAGATAACAAAGAAGAAAGGTAAAATCACCAAAGTTAATGCTGCTTCTTTTGAAGTTGGTGGAGAACGCTTCTATAAACGCACGGGATACCATGTTGGTATGGACAATGTAAAAATACAAATTCCTAAATAAAAATGAATCCTATAACAATTGACTTAACAGGATTAAAGGGTCAATTTGGATTAGATGATAGCCAAATAGATCAGTTGACCGAAACTTGCGTTAATGCAGTTTCGGCATTGATCTATAATAATTGGCAAGCCGCAGCAAAGCGTGAGTTGCGTTCTACACGCGAAGAATACATTCAAAACATAATAAAGGTAGACAAAGGTCGTTTCGCAAAACAAATTGTACTTACTGGAATTTTACCAAATATGGTAGAACAAGGTGCAAGTCCTTTTGATATAAAGCAGGGATTTCGCCGCTCTCCAAAAGTAAAGTACACAATACCTAAATACAGCAAGAAGGGAAAGATATTAGTCAAAGGTGGTGATTGGTATCTGACAGTTCCGTTTCGCATTGGTGTTCCTGGTACATTAGGTCAGGCAGGATTTACGGGACAACTACCAAGCGAGGTGTATGATGTTATTCGTAAACAAGGCGGTCGTCTCACAGTAAAAGACATTCCAGCACCATACGACCAGCGTCTTACTCGTGAGGCAATTCCTGCTTCTAAAAATAATCCCTATTATGCTCCTTACACACATAAGAACAGCATTTATGAAGGATTAATGAAGCGCACAGCTCAATATGGAAAGACATCTCAAAACACATACGGGACATTCCGTAGAGCAGGTGCTAATAGCGATCCTTTAAGTTGGATACATAAGGGAATCAGAGCCTACAATTTAGCACAAAAAGCGGTTGATGCTACAGATGTAGAAACAATAGTTGAAAATGAAGTTACACAATTCTTAGAAACAATACTATGAAGAACAAAGTAGGAATATTGATGCCTGAATTGGTAATACATAACATTTTGATTGCTATAATCAAGATGTTGCGTAAAGACCTGAAGGAACACAGAGATGAAGATACAATTCTTTATAAGATATTAGGACTCGATGAAGAACAACAAACGCTGCAACTTAATATCTATAACTATTATAAACAAGCCAAGAAGATAATCCAGACGGAACATAATCTTAGCATCAATTTTGGTTATAATCAAGAAGTTGCTAATATGATTTCGCTGCATATTATATTGCCTTCTGAAACTGGAAAAATAGGTATTGGTGCCGATGAAGGGTATATGACAAACATAGACGACACCGAAACATTGTATAATGGTTACTACACTTCAGTATATGAAGCAACTTACCAAATAATGATAACCTCAAACAATTCAGCAGAAGTAAGTGTCGTCTATTTTATTTTGAAGAGTATGTTGCTTATGTTGATAGATCAATTAGAATTGATGGGATTGCGTTTACCCAGCATAAGCGGTAACGATATTGTAATGCAAGATGATCTTACTCCTGTTCCTATTTTCCACAAGGTATTGAATCTTACATTTACTTACGAACATAATGTTCCACAAGCGTTACAGAAATCTATTATCAAAAATTTCCATTATGCTTACAGATTAGTGGATTACAATACAGAAGATTTAGAAACAAATACAACTATAACGATTAATAACGAAAATTCTTAAATTAAAGAGAGATTATGGCAACTGTAGTTAATTTTCACGGAAAAAATTACATTGAACCAGGAAGTTATGCTGCTACAGTGTACAATCCAACTTCGGTTGTGAATGTTGCCGAGTTCGGTAATGTTATGATAATCGATACGGGGTTGTCGCTTGCAACTGTGAATGGCGTCAATACTGAATTTGCTGGTGGCTCTGGTGTTAACGGACAATTGGCAAAAGGTTTGAAGTCGGTTTATCAGTTTGAAAACTATGAAGATTTCCTGTCGTTCATTGGCGGTGGTCTTGTTGGTGATATAGCCAATAAGATTTTCACTCCTATTGACGGGGTGCTTGGTGCTCCTAAACTTTACTATGTGCGTGCTGCTACAACAGAGGCTGCAAAGATTGAACTTACTATTTCAAGTGGTAACAAACTTACTTTGACTTGTAAGAATGAAGGTCTTTGTGGAAATGGTGTTGAAGTAGACAGCGTGTTGAAGGTTGGTTATTCGGCACAAATTGTTGCTGGTGAAACTAATGGCACTTTCAAGTTGGTTGTTTACAAGGGTTCTTTCATGGGAGAAGATAGTTACGGCGAACCTTATGGTGCTTATAGTTTGGCCGATGCAAAACCGAATCTTATTGCAGAAAGTGGTGATTACACAACTTTGCAGCAATTGTATGATTGGGCTTCCAGCAATAAACAAATGTTGGCTCACTTCAATGTTGAGATGGCTGGTTCTGGCGCCACGGCTCTTGCTGCTGTTGATAAGACCTTGGCTTCTGGCGGTACGACTTCTTATCTTAGCAGCGGTGAATATGATGCCGTTCTTGAGGCAATTGCCGAAATGGATATCACCTTCTTCCTTTGTACCAATATGAATGCAGATAGTGGTGCTGCAATCAATTCTAATACAAATGGTAAATTGTTCACGCACATCAAGAATACTGCGAAATTCACTTCGCATATGTTTGTTCCTGGTGGTGAAGAAGATGACGATTTGTTTGGTGAATCTAATTGCTCAGAAGCCACGGCAAAGTATTACGACAGCGATCAGGTTGTTGTTGTGCATGGTGCTCCTATTGTTACCCGCAAGGATCAGAATGGAACTAAACAACTGCATGCAATTTATTTGACGGCTGCTATTATGGGTCTTAATGCTGGTATGGCTCCTCAAACTCCGCTTACATTCAAGCGTATTGGATATGGTGCTTTCGCTTACGACCTGAAGCGTCGTGAACGCGAAAGAGCATTGCAGGCTGGCATTATGCATGTTCGTAATGTTAGTGGATATTGGTGTGTCAACCAAGGTGTAACAACGCTTCAAAATAATAAGAAAACTATTGCAGATGATGGTCAGACATTTGAGTTGTCCATAAGTCTGATTAAAGCACAACTAAACAAGGAACTTATAACTGAGGGACAGTTGCGTTTTACTGGATTGACGGCTGCTCAGGCATCTCCAGAATCTGTCAAGAACTTTACTGAAACAAAGTTGGCTTCTTTTGTTGCAAGTCCTGGTAACGATAATCTCCTTATCAGTTGGAGAAATGTTAAGGTAACAGCAAAGAACAGCGACTACTTCATCACTTATGATTTTGTGCCGAATGTTCCTGTTAACAAGACCTTCTTTGTTGGTAATATTCTGGATTTTGTTCTTAGTGTTTAATGATTAAAAAAGAATGAGATATGGCAGATAATAGTGCAAACAAAAGAGTTATGACGGCTCCCATTGCGTTAATTCAAATCAATGGTAGAACTGTCGGAAAGATGAAGAATGTCCGTATTACGGAAACTATTCGTCGTGGTCGTGTTACTGGAATCGGTCGTTTGGCTGCAAGCGAGGTGCCAGCATTGGAGTGGCAAGGTAGTTTAAGTTGTTCTTCTTATACAATCAACTTTAATCTGTTGGCAAATGTTTCTAAATTAGGAACATTCCGTAATGCAGCAACAGTTGAGGAATGGGCAAACGCTATTTTGTTACAAGAAGATGGTCTGGAATTCGCAATTCTTCGTAAGGTAAAGGATGGTCAGATAGATCCTGAGACTGGCATGGTGAACACCAAATACGAAACTTTTGCAAAGGTGAATGGTGCTTTTGCTTCTCGTGAGGGATTTGATGTT
>Ga0247609_10006744_pt1 | contig 11018 bp, 6 predicted proteins | sample 172DNAGHGlowgp2_FD_193487 | JGI IMG/M metagenome (GOLD analysis project Ga0247609, IMG submission 193487) | Sheep rumen microbial communities from Palmerston North, Manawatu-Wanganui, New Zealand - 1728 DNA GHGlow gp2 | ecosystem: Host-associated > Mammals > Digestive system > Stomach > Rumen ... | reverse complement strand
CGACCTACACTATATTAAAATAGGTATGGACGGGGAGGACTCGTCATGCTCGGCTGAAGAGGACATCGAGCTCTCGCAGGCTACGGCTCGCAAGTACGGGCTGAAACTCGAGGTGACCGACCTCCAAAAGGAATATTGGGAACAGGTTGTGGGCTATACTGTCGAGCGAATCAAGTTGGGACTGACGCCCAATCCGGATGTGATGTGCAACCGTCTCATCAAGTTTGGCGCGTTCGAGCAAAGGGTTGGCTGTCATTACGATTATATCGCAACAGGCCATTATGCCACAAATGTCGAGCGAAACGGCAAGATGTGGCTCGGAACGGCTAAAGATCCGGTCAAGGACCAGACCGATTTCCTTGCTCAGCTCAGCTACGAGCAACTCAGTCATACACTCTTTCCGATAGGCCATCTCATGAAGGACGAAGTGCGACAGATTGCCCTCGAAGCAAAACTTCCGAGTGCCAAACGCAAGGACAGTCAGGGAATCTGCTTCCTCGGAAAGATCAATTACAACGACTTCATCCGCCGTTTCATGGGCGAACAGGAAGGCAAAGTCATTGATATCGAGACGGGTAAGGTCGTCGGAAAGCATCAGGGATTTTGGTTCCACACCATCGGACAAAGGAAAGGATTGGGCTTGAGCGGCGGTCCGTGGTTTGTCGTGAAGAAGAACGTGAAGAAGAACATCATCTTTGTGGCGAACGGATGGGACACGCAATTGCAGTACGGACACGACTTCCGTCTGGCCGATTTCCACTATATCACGGAACCTTTGCCTGTTCAAAAAGGCGAAGAACCCAAGCCGATTCAGTTCAAAGTCAGGCATGTGGACCACTTCATGCCAGGCCTCATCAGCCTTGATGACGAGGGCTATCACATCCATTCCGACGCTCCCATACAAGGCATAGCACCAGGGCAGTTCGGTTGCATCTATGATGCCGACGCGACAGTCTGTTATGGAAGTGGCGAGATAAGCATTTATAAGGAGAAATAAGACCAATATGAAATACGATTTCGACGAGATAATCCCTCGCAAGGGAACAGACGCGATAAAGATTGACCGCGTGAAAAACGAGTGTGGAACCGACGACCTCATCCCGATGTGGGTGGCCGATATGGACTTCCGAACACCTCCTTTCATCTTTAACGCCATTCGTAAACGTCTCGAGCAAGGCATTCTTGGCTACACTTGCCAGAACCCTCCCTACTTCGAAAGCATTTGTCGTTGGAATAAGGAGCAGCATGGAATGGATGTCACACGCGAGATGATTTGCTACATTCCTGGGGTAGTGAGTGGCATTTTCCTTGCCGTGCAAGCCTTCACGGAAAAGGGTGACCGCATCCTCATACAGGAGCCCGTCTATCATCCCTTCTGCTTTGTACCTGAAGCATGCAAGCGAGAAGTCGTACAATCCTCGCTTCGTCGAACGGAAACCTCTTTTGCGATGGACTTCGAGGCACTTCGTCGCGACATCAAAGGCTGCAAGATGATGATACTTTGCAACCCTCATAACCCTGCAGGAATATGCTGGAAGAAGGAAGATTTGCAGCAAGTCGCACAGATATGTGCAGAGGAAGGGGTTGTCGTGGTGAGCGACGAGATTCATTGCGATATGGTCTTCAAGGGACACAAGCACATTCCCTTTGCCAGCGTGAGCGAAGAGGCTCGCCGAATCAGCATCACTCTGCAGGCTCCCACAAAGACCTTCAACATGCCGGGCATCGTGGCAAGTCAGGCTATTGTCTATGACGAGAAACTTCGCGACCAATACTTCAACTACATTTGGGGCACAGATCAGGACCTCGGCAATGTCTTTGCCTGCGATTGCGTAATGGCCTGTTATAGCGACGAAGGCAGGGAATGGAAGCAGCAAATGCTCGACTATGTGCAGGGCAACATTGACCTTGTTGTGAAGCGTTTCGCAGAGGAATGCCCCAGCATCCGTCCCATCATACCCGATGCCAGTTTCCTCGTCTTCCTCGATTGCACGGCTCTCGACTTCAAGACACAAGGCGAGTTGGAGCATTTCTTTGCCTTCGATGCCAAAGTCGGCATGAACTCAGGAGCGATGTTCGGCAAAGGAGGCGTTGGTTTCATGCGTCTGAACGTAGGTTGTCCCCGCTCTGTCGTGAATGAAGCCCTCGACAGAATAATAAAAGCCATAAAGGATATGTGAAGAAACAATATAGAATATGCCATTTGAAAAACATCTTAACAAACTATTATTAACCGCCGTCTTATGCCTCCTGCAACCTGTGCCATGCATGTATGCAGAGAGGCCGATTGACGAGGAATATAAGTTGTCGGGCACCGTGATAGGAACGGAGAAGTGCTACAACTATGCCAGTCAGTCAGTCTCGTATGACATAAATATCGCTGCAAATGCCTTCGACGGGAACCTCTCCACTTTTGTTGCCACTTATGAGACGTCTCACACATGGGTAGGCTTGGATTTGGGTTATCCTCACATCATTACACGTGTGGGTTGGAGTCCTCGTAATGACAGCGAAGGGCCTAAGCATGTTGTCTTGGGAATCTTCGAAGGTTCCAATCGCGAGGATTTCATGGATGCCGTTCCCCTGTATATGATTACGGAGGAGGGAACTATAGGCGTCATGTCTTATGCAACTGTGCAAGTTTCGCGTGGATTTCGCTATGTTCGTTGGTGTGGCCCGGCAGACAGCCGTTGCAATATTGCAGAATTGGAGTTCTACGGTTACGAGGGCGTGGGAAACGATTCCCGCTTCTATCAGTTGACGAATCTGCCAACTCTTTCCTATCATACTTATTCCGGGATAGAACCTTACGACAAAGTTCACGAACTGGAATCAGAGATGTGTCTGGTTTATGACGGAGGAACTCACATACAGGAGTATCCAATCTTGGCCCGTGAGCGCGGAAACGGCTCACGTTATGAACTCTTCAAGAAACGTCCCTATCGCATCAAGTTCAACGACGGACAGAGCCATCACATGCTCAAGGGTTCTCCGTTGGAGAGTCCTTCGAAAGCCAAGAAGTGGACGCTTCTGCCCAATTGGCGCGAGAAGACCTTGATGCGCAACAACATTGCCTTCGAGATGAGTCGTCGTCTTGGATTGCGCTATACACCTTGGATTCAGAATGTCGATGTCATCGTGAATGGAGAATACAAGGGGAATTACCAACTCTGCGATCAGGTTACTGTGGACCCCAATCGTGTGGACATCACAGAATTGCTTCCCAGCGACATCGATGCCCCCCTCATAACTGGCGGGTATCTGTTGGAGATAACCAACCCTGGCGAGCAATATCATTTCAGCAGCACTCATGGCATTCCCGTTGACATCAAGTCTCCCGATGAGAATGATATTGTTTCACAACAGTTCACATACATTCGAGACGCTTTCAACGAAATGGAGTCCAGACTGTGGGCTTCCTACTATACAGACCCTGACGAGGGTTATCGCAGCAGGCTGGATTTGGAAAGTTTCCTGCGCTATTTCCTGGTTGGCGAGTTCGCAGGCAACAACGATGCAATGTGGAGCCTCTATTTGTATAAGGAACGCGAAGATGACCTCTTCCATTTCGGTCCTGTGTGGGACTTTGACCTCAGCATGGATAACGACCAACGTACCTATCCCGCAAATGGGAAACCCGACTGGCTCTACAATTATGGTTCTGCTGTATCAGGCATACGAAATTTCGTTAGCCGCATCCTTTCCGATCCATATGCTGGTGAGATGCTAAGCTCCATTTGGGCAGATATGCGAAAGAGCAAGGCGTTTTCTGTCGATAGTCTTTGGGCTTATGTGGACAGTTTGGGTGTAGTGATGGACGAATCCCAAACGTTGAACTTCACGCGTTGGGACAATTTGGGACAACTCCTTACGCTTCAACAGTTCGCTCCTGGCACTTATCAGGGAGAACTTGATATTGTCAAGAACTATCTGAAAGAGCGTATCAATTGGATAGACAACAAGTTGGGATATGTGGACGTTGAGGACATAGATCCTTCCGACACACTCTATATCATCAATACGCCTGCCGACTTTATGGCATTCCAGCATGCTGTGAACGACCAAGGACTCACCAGTTTGAATGCTCGCCTGAATGCCGATCTGGATTTGGCTGTAATCAATTCAAAGCTGAAACCAATAGGAACACAGGAGCATCCCTATGCTGGCGTATTTGATGGAGAGAATCACATCCTGTCAGGACTCATCTTGGAGCGTGAAGAGGATAACGTGGGACTCTTTGGCACATTGGCAGCAGGAGCTGTTGTTCGCGGGGTCACTTTGGGCAGTTCATGCCAGATTAGTGGCGCTAACGGCGTAGGCCTTATTGGTTCTGTGCAGGGAGAGGGAACCGTCACTCTCGAAGCCTTGGGCAATGAAGGCAAAGTTGTTGCTTCTGGCAAATGGGCTGCAGGAATCCTCGGCAGATGTGAGGATTTCGCCACCTCGGTCAATATCAGTCATTGTTATGTCTCAGGTTCTGTCAGCGGTCAGGATGAAAGTGCTGCTATATGTGGTTGGGTAGGCAAGAGTGTCAAGATTACGAGGTGTTACAGCATAGCTTCTGTCAGCGGCGTAACTGGAAAGAACAGCTTTGCCCGTTATAGACGCGGACTGATTACACGCTGCTTCAGCAATCATGAAATAGAGCAGACGGGCGTTCCCAGAATCAACTCAACCGACATTACTGATGGTTATCTCTGCTATCGCTTAAATGATGGCGACCCGTCAGGCGAGATGTATTTCTATCAGACATTGGAAGAGGATGAACATCCAATACTGCAACATCATTTGGAGGTGATTCGTCAGGAAGACACATATGTTAATAATACAGACTTTGCAATATCCTCTCCGAAGGATTTGATGGATTTCGCCAATTTAGTTAATGGTGGCATGAATAGCTTAGATGCCGTAGTTACTGCTGATTTGGACTTTGACGGCTACACCATTACTTCTATTGGTACTGAAGAATTTCCTTTTGTGGGATGTTTCGACGGAAGGGGACACACCTTCAGCAACCTGAAGATAGAGTTGGGAATCAGCTATGTCGGCATCTTCGGTATTGTGAGTGGTGGCGCAGTCATCAAGAATTTTGTGCTCGACAAGACATGTTCCATTCGTGGTGTAGCATATGTCGGTATTATTGGTGGGTCAAATGGAAGTGGCACCATTACTATGGAATGTTTGGGAAATGAAGGTTCTGTGACGGCTTCGAACCAGAATGCTGGTGCCATCTTTGGCTGCAATATGCGTGCTGCTGCCACTCCTGTTTTCATCAATTGCTATGCGACGGGGCTCGTGAAGGGAGCTCGCGAGAGTGGTCAGATAACAGGTTACGCGGGTAGGGGACAAGCTTACAACTGCTATGGAAGTGGTACTATCGAGGGTTACTATTATCCGGACATGAGCGATGCCATGCTACGTGGCAATCTCCAATCCACCAACTGCTATTCTACGACGCCAGACAAGAAGGCCTCAATAGTTACGCAAGAGCAGGTGGAGAGCGGCGAGCTATGCTATCTCCTCAATCAGTACGACGATTCAGATGCCCCAATCTGGTATCAGACTCTGGGAGTAGACGACCATCCAGTGCTGGATTCCACTCATGGTGAAGTCAAACTTGCTGAAGACGGGACTTACTATAATGAATTCGACATTGATGGCATCAAGTTGGTGGATGCAGAAAGGAATACAATGGCAGGCGTTTATAACCTGGCAGGACAACGAATCATGAATCGCAAACTGCAGAGAGGAATTTACATCATAGACGGCAAGAAGATAGTGACTACTCGGTAGTCGACCAGCATCTTCCTTGTTGCTTGCAAAACGTGGCACGTGATGATCGCAATCGTCACACTAGTAAATTGCAAACGTCACACTAGTAAATCGCCAACGTCACACTATACGTTTGCAATCGTCGCACTATACGTTTGCAGATATGGTACGCCTAGTTTGTCAATTAGGCTTGGGACTTTAGGATTGGTGGCGTTTGACCTTTCAGACCGAATCGCTGAATGGTGACGAACAATATAAAATAAAAAAGTCGGGGTGACCCGACTCGAACGGGCGACCACCTGGTCCCAAACCAGGTGCGCTACCAACTGCGCTACACCCCGATGCTTATGTCGCTATTTTGCGAAAAGCGGTGCAAAGGTACAACAAAAAGTGAAAAGTGAAAAGTGAAAAGCAAAAAATTTTTCTTTAGAGTCCATAATTCTTCATTCTTCGTTCTTAATTCTTCTTTTTTTTGTATCTTTGTGCGCGAAATTAGACAATAAGCAAATAAATAACATAAATCCCAAAACAATGAAGAAGTACAATTTCAATGCCGGTCCTTCCATTCTTCCAAAAGAGGTGATGGAGGCAACGGCTGCAGCTTGCCTCGAGTTCGAGGGTAGCGGCCTCTCTTTGATGGAGACAAGTCATCGTGCAAAGAACTTCCAGCCTGTTGTTGACGAGGCTGTTGCTCTGTTCAAGGAACTGCTCAGCATTCCTGAAGGCTATGCAGTCATCTTCCTTGGCGGTGGTGCAAGCCTCGAGTTCTGCATGGTTCCCTACAATTTCCTCGAGAAGAAGGCAGCCTACCTCAATACCGGTGTTTGGGCAACCAAGGCCGAGAAAGAGGCAAAGCTCTTCGGCGAAGTGGTTGAGGTGGCTTCCAGCAAGGACAAGAACTTCACCTACATTCCAAAGGATTTCACCATTCCTACGGATGCCGACTACTTCCACATCACCACAAACAACACCATTTATGGCACAGAGATTCTGAAGGACTACGACAGTCCCGTGCCTATGATTGCCGACATGAGTAGTGACATCTTCTCTCGTCCCATTGACGTGAGCAAGTACGGCATGATTTATGGTGGCGCTCAAAAGAATCTCAGTATGGCAGGTGTGACCTTCTGTGTCATCAAGGAAGATCTGCTTGGTAAGGTGAGCCGTCCCATTCCAACGATGCTCGACTATCGCACGCATGTCAACAAGGGCAGCATGTTCAACACACCTCCAACAGTGCCCATCTATTGCGCTCTGCAGAACCTGAAGTGGATCAAGAAGCAGGGTGGCGTCGAGGCAATGGAGAAGCTGGCTATCCGTCGTGCTGAGATTGTTTATGGCGAGATTGACCGCAACAAGCTCTTCGTCGGTACAGCCGAGGAAGACAGCCGCTCTCGCATGAACATCACATTCGTTCTGAAGCCTGAGTATCAGGATTTGCAGGACGAGTTCATGGCCTTCGCAACAAGCAAGGGTATGGTCGGCGTGAAGGGACATCGCGACGTTGGCGGCTTCCGTGCAAGCTGCTACAACGCTATGACTATCGAAGGTTGCGAGGCTCTCGTAGCTTGCATGAAAGAATTCGAAGCTAAGCATTAAATATATAATGTCATGAAGGTTTTAGTTGCAACAGAGAAACCCTTTAGCGGCGTGGCCGTGAAGGGCATTAAAGAAGTTTTTGACGCAGCAGGCTATGAGGTAGTCATGCTGGAGAAATACACAGAGAAGAGTCAGTTGCTCGATGCCGTGCAGGATGTCGATGCCATGATTATCCGCTCGGACAAGGTGGATGCCGAGGTGCTCGACGCTGCCAAGCAGTTGAAGATTGTGGCGCGTGCCGGTGCAGGTTACGACAACATCGACCTCGCAGCAGCTACGGCGCACAATGTGGTTGCCATGAACACACCCGGCCAGAACGCTAACAGTGTGGCTGAGCTTGTCTTCGGTCTGCTTGTCTTTGGCGTCCGCAACTTCTTCAACGGCACCAGCGGCACAGAGCTGAAGGGCAAGAAACTTGGCATCCTCGCCTTCGGTAACGTGGGCCGCAACGTGGCTCGCATTGCAAAAGGCTTTGGCATGGACATTGCCGCTTATGATGCTTACTGCCCAGCAGAAGCTATCGAGGCTGCAGGCGTGACTGCCGCCAAGAGTCAGGAAGAACTCTTCGAAACGTGCGACATCGTGTCGCTCCACATTCCTGCTACGCCCGAGACAAAGCAGAGCATCAACTACGACCTCGTCGGCAAGATGAAGAAGGGCGGCATCCTCGTCAACACAGCCCGCAAGGAGGTCATCGATGAAGCAGGTCTCATCAAGTTGATGGAGGAGCGTCAGGACCTGAAGTACCTGACGGACATCAAGCCCGATGCAGATGCTGAGTTCGCCGAGAAGTTCGCCGGCCGTTACTTCGCTACGCCGAAGAAGATGGGCGCACAGACAGCTGAAGCCAACGTCAACGCTGGCATCGCTGCCGCCAATCAGATTGTCGGCTTCCTCCGCGATGGAATAACTAAATTCAAAGTCAACTAATATGGCTGTTGTAAAACCTTTTAAAGGCATTCGTCCACCAAAAGATCTCGTTGAGCAGGTAGAGAGCCGTCCATACGATGTCCTTGACTCTGAGGAGGCTCGTGCTGAGGCTGGCGACAACGAGAAGTCGCTCTATCACATCATCAAGCCCGAGATTGACTTCCCTGTCGGCACAAGCGAGTACGACCCTCGTGTCTATGAGAAGGCCGCCGAGAACTTCCAGAAGTTCCAGGACAAGGGCTGGCTCAAGCAGGACAGCGAGGAGATGTACTACATCTATGCGCAGACAATGAACGGCAAGACGCAATTCGGTCTTGTTGTGGCTGCGGCAGTTGAGGACTACATGAACGGCGTCATCAAGAAGCATGAGTTGACGCGTCGCGATAAGGAAGAGGACCGTATGAAGCATGTCCGCGTCAACAATGCAAACCTCGAGCCAGTCTTCTTCGCTTATCCCGACAATGCCGTGCTCGATGCACTCGTGAGCCGCATCGCAAAGACAACGCCCGAGTACGACTTCATCGCACCCATCGACGGCTTCCGCCATCAACTTTGGTTGGTCAAAGACGCAGAAGACATCCGCACCATCACCGAGACCTTCGCCTCTATACCTTATTTATATATAGCAGACGGACACCATCGTAGTGCTGCGGCTGCGCTTGTAGGTGCTGAGAAGGCAAAGCAGAACCCGAATCATCGTGGCGACGAGGAGTACAACTACTTTATGGCTGTCTGCTTCCCTGCAAGTCAGCTCACCATCCTCGACTACAATCGTGTCGTCAAGGACCTCAACGGCATGAGCGACGAGCAGTTCCTCGAGAAGCTTTCCAAGAACTTTGTCGTAACAAAGAAAGGTGCTGAACCTTATCGTCCTGCACAGTTGCACGAGTTCAGCCTCTATCTGGGAGGCGCTTGGTACAGTCTCAAACTCAAGGAAGGCCTTTGCGATGAGAGCGACCCAATCGGCAGTCTCGATGTCAGCATCAGCAGCAATCTCATCTTGGACGAGTTGCTTGGCATCAAGGACTTGCGCAGCGACAAGCGCATCGACTTCGTTGGCGGCTTGCGTGGCTTGGGCGAACTGAAACGTCGTGTGGATAGCGGCGAGATGAAGATGGCTCTGGCTCTTTATCCTGTCAGCATGAAGCAAATCATGAACATCGCCGACAGCGGCAACATCATGCCGCCCAAGGCAACATGGTTCGAGCCAAAGCTTCGCTCAGGGCTAGTGATACATAAACTGGATGATTGACATCTACAAAACTATAGCAGCCAAAAGCGAGGGCACTTACACTGAACTCAGGAGTAAGTTCCTCGCTTTTGCGCATCCTGTCAGCACGGTTGAGGAGGCGATGGCGCTTGTGGAGCAGTACCAGAAGAAGTACTACGATGCTCGTCACGTATGTTGGGCCTATATGATTGGTGCAGACAGAGAAACGTTCCGCTCCAACGACAATGGCGAGCCGAGCGGCACTGCCGGCAAGCCCATCCTCGGACAAATCAACTCCAACGAGCTGACGAACATTATCATCCTTGTCGTGCGCTATTTTGGTGGCGTGAAGCTCGGCACAAGCGGACTCATCGTTGCCTATCGCACGGCAGCCGCCGAAGCCATCGCCAACGCTACTATCGAGGAGCGGCAAGTCGAGGCAGAGTATGACTTCAGCTTCGAGTATCCCCTGATGAATGCCGTGATGAAAGTTGTCCGCGACATGGAAGCCCACGTCCTCTCGCAAAGTTACGACATGGACGTGCAGATGCGTGTCAGCATCCGCAAAGGCCTTCTCGATGAACTTAAAACGAGGTTGGCAAAGGCTATATCGCCATTCTGAGTGCTTCTTTTTAAGACAAAATTTATCTCGTTTCCTATCCTATTTCCTCTTTTCATTCTTATTGTTTTCAAAGCAGCCACTTGAAGTCTGAAAACATCACACGTGAAGTTGCTCAACTACACACGTGAAGTTTGTAAACGTGGCACGTGTCGTTTCCAATCATGGCGTGAGGTGGCTTACATCGGTGCAGGGAGAAATGTCCGTGGATAGTTTCCCCCTGCGCCTTAATTTCACGATATATATATGCGATTAAAACTCTTCCACTATCGTGATGCCTTAAATCTCGATCATACAAGTGTCGCTCGGCAGCTCTTGGAAAGCTTTGGTTTCGATGGAGATGACTCCATTCTTGGCTTTTTCGCCGTAGATGACTGTAGCACGACCATCTTTGATGACAGTGACGGATGCAATATCTTCTTTGCTGATGTGAAGCAGTTGACCGAGTGCATCCTCATCTAAATGTTCCTTATTCTTGTTGATGAAGTCAGCGGGGATTTCTATCACCTTGCCGTCCAACAGAAAGAGGGGAGTGTCGTCAATACTTGTGAAACAGATGATGCCGTGCTTGTCCTTGTAGTTGTACTTGGCTGTTCCGTCCGGACTTTTAAGGATTTCCCATTTCGAATTCTGAATAAGCGACTGGTAGTTTCTTAACTCGGACTCAGTAGCTTGACGTCCGTTGATAAACACATATTCGCAGGTGCATTCGAAGTCACCAGAAGCAGGTTTCCCTTCGTGTGAAAAGCCGATGATTCTACCATACTGATCTCTGACGGGATGGATGGCGAAGGGAGTGTTGTCATGAACTTCAGCAGCATCTGATGGGATTGCTTTTGTTGTGTGGTTTCCTGTTTTAGGTTCGTTGAAAATGGGCACGTCTTTAGT
>Ga0247609_10006741_pt1 | contig 11019 bp, 6 predicted proteins | sample 172DNAGHGlowgp2_FD_193487 | JGI IMG/M metagenome (GOLD analysis project Ga0247609, IMG submission 193487) | Sheep rumen microbial communities from Palmerston North, Manawatu-Wanganui, New Zealand - 1728 DNA GHGlow gp2 | ecosystem: Host-associated > Mammals > Digestive system > Stomach > Rumen ... | reverse complement strand
ACAGGCTGCACCTCATGCACCCTATGCACCCTATGCACCCAAGTTTCCAAAGTTTGACCAGTCACAAGAAAAAAAAGAAGCTGCACTTTCTACACTTTCTACACCTAAAAAACTTTCGACAAACATGTCTGAAAGCCCGATTACCAAGGCATTTTGGGGATATAGCGACCTTATATCCCGTCATGGAACCACTACAAAAAAATGCGCAAGCACTATTTAGTCATAAGTCGGCAGACTGCCATCGGACTATAGTGAGACAGAAAGTAAAACAAGTTGTTTTACTGACAAACGGTGGCTCTAAATTTTCCTATAGTGCCTCTATAGAAAGTAAAACAAGTTGTTTTACTAGCGAGCAGTGCCTCCAATTATGCTTAACTCGCCATTGCAGAAATGAAATCCCATGTAGCTTATCTATATTAACGTTGCGCATTTTAAGGTGGTAGTTTTAGTAAGCAGAAGGATGGTTGTGTCTATGCAAACAGTTAATAACTAATGATTTACATTGTGTTTGTTGAAAGATTTTCAGGTGCAGAGAGTGCACTAAGTGCACCCTGTTTTTGTTGATGTCAGGTGTAAATGTCCTGCCAGTTTCTGAGCCACCCAAGTCACCAAGTAAAAATCTCTGTTTATCAGGGTTTCAAGTGGGTTGTGTCTCTATAATTGTTAAAACCGCCGAAGTTAGGAGTGAATCATAAAATAAACCTCTGTGCTAAACTCCGTGTACTCTGTGGCTCTGCGCGAGAATAAAGAACTTCAGAAATTTGAATTATATATATAAAAAATTGCTTATTTCTTGCACGTTTCAAATAAAATACTTACCTTTGCGATTGAAATAGCAAGAAGTAAATCATGAAGACAACATTTATAGCTGGTCCGTGCGTGATAGAATCGGCCGAACTGCTTGATACTGTGGCAGCTAAGTTAGTGGACATCAACAAAAGGCTGGGCACAGACATCATATTCAAGGCTTCGTTCGACAAGGCCAACCGTACGTCTATTAGTTCGTTTCGCGGTCCTGGTATCGACCACGGGCTGTTAATGTTGAGTGACATCAAGTCAAAATACGGGTTACGTGTGTTGACGGACATCCACGAAGCATGGCAGGCTGTGCCTGCAGGTCAAGTGTGCGACATATTACAGATACCAGCTTTTCTATGCCGCCAGACTGATCTGCTGACTGCTGCAGCCAAGACGGGACGCATCGTAAACATCAAGAAGGCTCAGTTTCTATCTGGCCATGACATGCGTTATCCGTTGGAGAAAGCCCGCGAAGCAGGAGCCAGCGATGTATGGCTGACAGAGCGTGGCAATATGATGGGGTATAACAATCTGGTGGTTGATTTCCGAAACATCCCAGATATGTTAGAGTTGTGTCCGACAGTGATTATGGACTGTACACATAGCGTGCAACGTCCTGGCGGTGCTGACGGCAAGACAGGAGGCGACCGCCGTTTCGTGCCCCAGATGGCAATGGCTGCTAAGGCATTCGGTGCTACCGGCTGGTTCTTTGAGGTACACCCCACCCCCGACCAAGGTCTGAGCGACGCAGCCAATATGCTGGAGTTGGACAAACTGGAGGGTCTTATAAAAGATCTCCTTTCGAAATAACGACATTTCGACAAATATGAACGCAAGGGACTACGCAATACAATGTATTAAGGACGAAGCACAAGCTGTGCTGGACCTGATACCAAAGATGGATGACGACTTTGATCGTGCCGTAGAACTGATTATGCAGTGTAAGGGCAAGGTCATTGTAACGGGTGTGGGCAAGAGTGGTCACATCGGTGCCAAGATAGCCGCTACACTGGCATCAACTGGCACACCATCATTCTTTGTCAATCCACTGGACGTCTATCATGGCGACTTAGGCGTGATGGCACAGGGCGACGTCGTGGTGGCGATCTCGAACTCGGGGCAGACCGACGAACTGCTACGATTCATTCCGATGGTGCTGCATTTCGGCATTCCCATCATCGCCATGAGTGGCAATCCGCAGTCGCTGTTGGCCAAATACTCTACCTGCCACCTGAACGTAAGCGTAGAGAAAGAGGCCTGTCCACTGAATCTGGCACCAACCAGTTCGACAACGGCAACACTGGTGATGGGCGACGCGTTGGCTGTGGCACTGATGGAGCGCCGCAACTTCAAGCCACAGGATTTTGCCCAATTCCACCCTGGCGGCGAATTAGGCAAACGTCTGTTGACAACAGCCCAGGACGTGATGATAACCGAGCATCTGCCCATGCTGACAGCCGATATGCATTTGGGCGAAGCAATTATCCATGTCAGCAAAGGCAAATTGGGATTGGGTGTAGCGATGAAGGACGACTGCATCGAGGGTATGATTACGGATGGTGACATCCGACGCGCTATGGAAAAATGGAGCGCAGAGTTCTTTGATCGCACGGTAAGCGACATCATGACACGCACGCCAAAGACGGTCAGCCCTGACACGAAGATTGCCGATGTGCAGAAATTGATGAATAAATATAAAATCCACAATGTGCTGGTAGTGGACAGTGAAAACCATTTATTGGGAATCGTCGACCGCTACGCTTGCGTATTGTAAGATTGAGACAATGAGAAATTGAGACAATGAGATATTAAGATATGAACAGACTAAAAAGAATACTCATACTCTTATTGCTGGCAATACCCTTGGCTGTTGCCGGCGTATATCTGTTTAAGACATTGGATGCGCGCGACGGTCTGACCAGCAGTCAGGTAAACTGCATATTGAAAGATTCGCGTGGCTACATTTGGTTTGGTACTACAGCTGGTCTGTACCGCTATGACGGCTATACGTTCCGTAACTTCCAGTGTAACTCGCAGGACGGCTCATCACTTCCCGACAGCTACATCATCAGTATGCAGGAAACGCTTGAAGGAACGTTATGGATAGAGACTTCGGCAGGTTTCTGCGTCTATCACCCGCAGACGGAGAACTTTGAACGCGACATGAAGCAGGTATATACCCGCATGGGTATCGAGGGGCAGCCCAACGTGGTTTATGTGGACCGCCATAAGAACTTCTGGGTCTCAATACCCAACAAGGGTGTGGTGGCTTACAACCAGCAACAGCAAACCAGCTATGAGTTTGGTTATACCAATGATGCCGTAGGTATTCCTCAAGGCAATATCGTTTCTATCAGCGAATGTCGCGACGGTGCACTTATGGTATATGAAGACGGACGACTGGTATGCTGCGACATCATGCACCAGCAACATACCGTATGGCAAACTGACTATATCGCAGTAAATGGTCTGCGACGCAGCAAGTCACTACGTGCCTTTGCCGACCAGATGGACAATATCTGGCTTTATGGCCAAGGCACACTGATGATGTATAACAAGAACACCAACCAATGGGATACCAGCGTTGGCAATCAGTTGGGACTGACGGGAATCAGTATGGACCATATCGTCAATGGTATGGCTGGCGACCGCATTGGCAACATCTGGATTGGTACCGACCGTACAGGATTGTTACGCATGAATGTCAATACCCACGAGGTTGAACACGTGGCTCCTCGAAGCTTCAACGACCAGCAAAGCATCATCCAAGAAGTGATAGGCGTACAGAGTCTCTATGTGGACGATACCGACCTGCTATGGGTAGGAACCGAAAAATCGGGCGTGGCTTACTACGGTGCAAATATCTATAAGTTCGAAGCCGACATGATAGGTGATATTACCGCTATTGCGGAAGATCAAGACGGCAAACTATGGTATGGTACGAGCGACAAGGGTATTATCAACTACGAGGGACCATTAGCCAGCCGCAAGGTAACCTGTATGGCAACAACATCAGACGGCAGTCTATGGGTAGGTTCGAAGCAGAACGGTATAACACGTATCAAAAATGGCGTTACGACTTTCTATTCAGCAGCTCGCGACACTATGAAGACGCTGATTGACGATCACATCAATGCCCTTTGTGCTGATAAGACAGGTAACCTGTGGATAGCTACCAACGGCGGTTTACAGGTATATAGTCCTAAGATGAACACTTTCAGTAGCTATACGCGTGAGAATGGCATGTTGAACACCAACAACATCACCTCGCTCTACTATGGTACTGACAACAACCTGCTGATTGGTACCGCTGAAGGTTTGGTTATCCTGAACCTTTCGACACGCAAAAAGACGGTGCTGACGGGTAACACCACCAATCTGCATTCGTTTACCAACAACTACATCACACAGGTTTACGAAGATACCCGAGGCTTAATATGGATTGGTACGCGCGAGGGCATCAACGTGCTGAATCCAGAATCAGATGAGCTTTATTATGTGACGGAAAACGACGGACTCTGCAACAACTCCATCTGTGGCCTTGCCGAGGACAAGAGTGGAAGCATCTGGGTGACGACCAGCAACGGAATCAGCCGTATCGTGGTTCAGCGCAACCATGAGGACGGCACCTTCGCCTTCGGGCTCTATAACTACAGTATCAACGACGGTTTGCAAAGCAACGAGTTCAATATGGGTGCTATCCTGTCGACAAGTGATGAAGGTAAAGTCTTCTTCGGTGGACTTTACGGTATCAACTGGGTTCGCGAAGCAGCCAAGGACGATCAGGAAACACTGCCACGCGTCATGTTGACACAATTGTTTATAGGTGAAGAAGAAATCCTAACTGGACATGCCTACGACGATCGTGTCATTCTGACCTCAGCACTTAATGAGAGTAGTAAGATTGAGCTGAAGAACAGTCAAAACACTTTCACCATCAAGTTTGCTGCGGGTAACTATAACAAGGGTGAGCGTCTGCAATTTATGTACTGGATGGAAGGTCGCGACAACGACTGGCGCAACGGTGATGCCATGTTACACGGTGTAAAGTTCCAGGATCTGGGCAGTGGAGACTATACGCTACACGTCAAGGCTGTCAGTGCCGATGGTGCCGTCAGCAATCAGGAACGTAAACTCGACATCACCATTGAACGTCCCTGGTGGTTGTCGTGGTGGATGCTCACATTCTACGTCATTCTCGCTATCGTAGCCCTCATCATCTGGCGCTATGGTATTGGCAAGGTAAAACATATCTGGATGAGCAAGCGTGCCGTCATTGATGAGTTGAAACGCCAGCGCGAGGAAATCAAGCTGGCCAGTGATGAATTGCGCCAGCCCATGGCCCGTATGACAACCATTATCGGCAGTATGGCTGAAAGGGAGCAGACGCTGGAGGGACGCGAACAGCTGAACTCGCTGCACTTCCAATTGTTGCAGGTCATTACACGTATCTCTGAGATGCAATCGACGCTGGAGAATCCTGAAAAGAAGGCTACCTCTTCAGCTAAAGACCGTCTGGAACTGAACGACAAGGGACAGGTGGCACTGGCCTACGACATCAGCAGTGAGTTGGCAATTGATGTCAAGCCTATAAAGGTTGACTCGCAGGCTAAGAAGTTTGCCGTTGTACTGATTGACGACAACCGCGAGTTCCTGAATTTCATGAATGCCCACTTGCACGACGTATATAATTTCCATACCTACGAAACGATTAAGGAGGCCCTGCCCGATATTGAAACACTGAATGCAGACCTTGTCATCTGTAAGCAGAACTTGAAGCCAATGACGGGTAGCGAACTCTGCACACAGTTCAAGATGGACAACCGTCGCGGCAAGACCAAATTCGTGCTGATGACTGATAGCGTGCTGACGCAGCAGGATATGGCAGACCAGAATATCACGCTGGCTGCCGACGACTATTTGGCTAAGCCATTCAATGTTCAAGAAGCCGTCATGCGCTTCAACAAGTTGATGGGTCTTGGTCCTATCGAGATGAATCAGGATGTCATTGAAGGTAGTGAGACACGTATGATTGAAAGCCGTAATGCCAGTATGACCACTGCCACCATGGTTTATGAAGACCTGGACGAACTGAAAGCTCAGGCTCAGACCGAGGCTGGCGATGGAGAGCAGCAAGACACGACTGAGCAGCAGCCTGTCGAGAATGCACCTGCCGCCCAGAACCAGGGTGCTTGGATGCACGAGAAATATTATGGCGGTAACACCATTGGCGACTACTCGATGAGTGAATCAATGGATCAGCAACTGATGCGCAATGTGGAGCAGTTTGTACTGCAAAACATGAGCCGCGGACAGATCAGCCTTGAAGAGATGGCAACTGCAATGGGTATGGGTCGCGTACCTTTCTTCCATAAGATACGTTCTATCACCACCAAGACGCCAGCTGAGGTCGTACGCGACATTCGTCTGAAACATGCCTGCACGCTGCTTGTCAACACGAATGTCAATATGAGTGAGCTGGCTCTCAATGTAGGTTTCAAGACAGCAGAGAACTTTGTCAACATCTTTAAGGAGAAGTTTGGTATGACTCCATTGGAATATCGCTTGAAGAATAAAAGATAAAAAGGAAGAAATAGAAAAAAGGTAGAAGATAAGAGTGAACTAAAGAGAAATGGCAACATATAAATATATAATAACATATAAATATATAATAATAAGGTACGTACTTTTTTTACTTTTTTACCTCTTTGCTTTTTTACCCTTTTCAGCGAGTGCTCAAACAAGCGACTCACTGATAGTACAGACACTGCGTGAGAGCAATATCCGTTTCTCACACGACAATAGTGTGACGCTATTGCTGTCAGGTCAGCAGAAGTTCGACGATATGTTTCAAGCTATCCGTCAGGCCAAGAGCAGCATCCATCTTGAGTACTTCAACTTCCGTAACGATTCCATTGCAATGTTGCTGTTCGACCTGCTGAAGGAGAAAAGCAGGGAAGGTGTCGAGGTACGTGCTATGTTCGACGGCTTTGGCAACGACTCCAACAACCAACCCCTAAAGAAGTATCACCTGAAGCCTCTGCGCGAGGAAGGTATCGAAATTGTGGAGTACTCCCCTATCCGATTCCCTTGGGTCAACCATATCTATGGACGCGACCACCGCAAGATAGTGGTCATCGACGGACGTATAGCTTATACGGGGGGCATGAATGTTGCCGACTATTATATAAAAGGTACGGAACAGGTGGGCGAATGGCGCGATATGCATTGTCGTATTGAGGGCGATGCCGTCAACGACCTACAGAGCATCTTTCTCCGCATCTGGAATCGCGCAACCAAGCAACAGGTCAGTGGTGCTAAATACTTCCGTGGTGGTACGCTCACCAATTTTTCTGACCTGAAGCCAGACACCACTGCCACCAAAGGACGTAAGATGGTAGGCATCATCAATCGTGAACCTGGCATCACACCCAAAATTATGCGTACATTTTATATCAACGCCATCAATCAGGCGCAGGACAGCATCCATATCATCAACCCCTACTTCACGCTCATTCCTACTGTGACACGCGCGCTGACTCGTGCCATTCGTCGTGGCGTAAAGGTAGAGATTATGCTGTCGTCAAAGAGCGATATTCCTTTGACGCCAGATTGCGCACTCTATCAAGCCCGTAAACTGCAGAAGCGTGGCGCTATTGTCTGGCTCTACAAGCCTGGCTTCCATCACTCTAAAATCATGATGGTCGACGGACGTTATTGCACCGTTGGTAGTACTAATCTCGATGCACGCAGCCTGAAGTGTGATTTTGAGGAGAATGCGGTGATTGTTGACAAGAATACGACGCAGGAACTTGACGATATGTTCTGGCGCGACAAGCAACAGTCGTTCCAGCTAACAGATGAAACATGGGATGAATTCCGTACAGGATGGCAGAAGTTCCGTGGTTGGTTTGCTCACTTGCTGCAACCATTCCTCTAACTTCTCACCTTCACTATTCACTCTTCACTTTTCACTATTCCGCCCGTTCCTCTGCCCTGCGAACAGAATCGTGTCGCGATATCAGAGCCATCATCATCCGAATATCCGTGTCGCTGATGCCACGTTGGTTCAGCCATCGCTTGTTTTCCAATATCTCAAAATAGTTTCCACCCAACGTAAAATACTGGTCAAAACATGCGTCAGCCTCTTTGATGCGTCCTAACAGCCACTGACAATAACCCATATTCAGATAGTCCTCGCTTGTAGCACTATCATTACTTGTCAATTGCTGATACAACTTATCAGCCTGTTCCAGCTTACCGTCACATGTCAAGGCCCATGCCAACACCCTTTGGATGTTCACATCCTCATCGTGCTCGTAGTTCAGTTGGTAAAGCAGTTTCAACGCATCCTCATACTCCTCCATATTCACCAGACAGACAGCCTTGTTAAGCATATAATTCACCTTGTCCGGATGCAATAGTATCAGGCGTTCATAGACGTTATTAGCTTCATCATAACTCCCATAGGAAAACAGCTGGCGAGCCTTACCCAGCAAGGCACGCTCATTGTTTGGTTCCAGCTGCAGAGCCTCATCGTAATTACATTGCCACAGATAGAACTGTACATCGCGCATCGACTCAGGGAACGTATTTAGAAGGAAACCTGCCTCACGATGATACATGTGCTTTTTCATCACTTTCACCACCTCAGGCTTATGGGCATCAATCGGTGTATCGCTGAATAGTTGTGAGAAGAAAAAGCAGCATATAGCAGGCTCTGGTCCTTTCTGGTAGAAGGGATTAACGAAAGACTGGCGATTGGGGAACAGACGGAAGAAGCGATACAAGTCCATCAGATAGTTGCGACGGATAAAGGCTGGTGTCTGCTGTTCTTCATTGTCCATTGTCATATCACCCATGCTGGCCTCACCACGCTTCATGGCTTGGCGCATGCTTTCAGGCAGTTGATTGACAACCTGTTGGAAGGCTATCACAAACGAATACTTGTCGCTATTGCAGAAAGGTCCTTTGCTCATAATTGACGACAAGAAACGGTTGTCCTCGAATTTCTCGACAAACTGAGCGATGTCAGGATGCTGTATGAAGAAAGGTACAAACCAGTTCGAGATGTCGTAGAAGAAGGGGAAACGCTTGGTTTGCGAAAAACCGCCATAGAAGATGTCTGACCCCTTGCGCTGCATGTCTATCATCCGCTGGAACGACTGTTCCAACTTCTCCATACGCTGTTCCGAAGCATCAGGATGCAACACGTCCTCAAGGGCATCGTCTTCCATCTCTTCTATGCCATTCTTCGTGACGCGGAAGCTGTTGTTCTTCAGAATGTCAGGCATGATTTCCTGCTGCACGGTATTGGTGTCCTTCTCGGCATCCATCGTGTAAATCATCTGGATTTGCAACTCTGTCAGTTCGGCACATGTGCGTTTCGATTTCAACAGTTCCTCTATCAATGCTCGCTGCTCAGGATAAATTTGCAACATGTCGTCGTCGATACCTAACACCCAACCCACAAGGGCACGCTGGCGTACATGCTCATCCGTCGAACGTCGATATACACTTACCAGTGTTCTGAATTTCACAATATCGAAACGATTCATCAACGACAGCATCACAGCCGACACCAGCAATTGCTGGTCGATAGCGTCGATGGTTGGCGAAACCAATAGTTCCTCCATCATGTGCCCCGTTCCCTCCGACCAGATGTTCGACGTCAGCATATAGTTGAACAGTTGGTTCATTTGCTGCTGATGCGCCTTGTAGAGAGCCAGACTTTTCTCCTTTCTGGTATGCTCAGGCTCCAATTCCAGCATGGCCACCTCGCTCACAAAGTTCTCCATCTCCTGACGGATGATTTCCAGATTCATTGGACGTCCCGTCTGCCGGGCACTGCGATGCAGCTGCTGCAGGAACGATGTAGCACTCAGATGGCGATGAATGGCGATATTGGCCATCAGCACGTAGATGCGTTGTAACAGCCTATTGTATTGCTCGTCACGCTCAGGGTCGGTAGCACCCTGGATCCAGTAGTCGGCCATCAGGTCGTATTCACTCCTCAGCGTCTCCAGCTTCTCACGCGACTGCTGGTTGGGCCAAGCCGTCAGATAGGTTTCCAACTCCATAATAGCCAACCCTGCATTGCCAGTATTCAGTTGGTTGTAGATGCGCTGTAGCGACGTGTCAATTGCTCCCATCCTTATCTTTTTTAGGTGTTTTTTTCACTCCCAGCCACTTCTCTATCTGAGCCACATCTTCCTGACGCGGGCCTTGCATGTAAACATACGGATTCTTCTTCACGTCGGGCAGCGAATCCACCACCTCTTTCCTGACGTTACAATGCCGCATTATCAGGTCACGGTAGTGTTTGAATCCATTCTTATTGATTGAGTCGCAAGCCTGATTATAGGCATTTACGAATAGTTGTAACTGCTTGGCACGTTCAGGGTGACGCATCTCCTTCTCACGGAAGACCACCACACCAGGCTGTATCTTCGTCTTACGCGAGTCGAACACCACCTGATGCTTCATCATTCGTGCCATCGAAGCCTGTGGTTCCGTCATCCATAGGGCATCCATCTCGTTGTTCTGCAACATCAGCATCCGCACATTGACATCATTAATCTGAACCTTGAATACGCGTTCCTCCTCCAATTTCACAGAGTCGCGTACCTTATCCGTCATCATGTCTGTAAACGAGAATCGCGTCATGGCCACCATTTTGTCGTCCAACTGTTTTAGCTGGTGGATACGGGCATTGCGATTGGTAATAAGCTGCCAGTAGGCATTCGTCACCGTCACGTAGCGAAGCTTCGTTCCACGCTGTTGCATACGGATAGCACGTACCAAGTCGGTCACCGTACCCTCAACACGACCACGCTCCATCGCCGTGTCGCAATCCATCTGCGCCGTAAAGTGCTTCAGACGGACGCCGCCACGAATCGTGTCAAACAGCTGGTAGTATTCAGCGACATACAAAGGAAGACAATCCAACGTAGGCAGCACAGCCACTTTCAGCGCTGCAGAATCCCTGCGCATAGCCTCGCGACGATTCTCATTGGCTATACGTTTGGTCTCTTCGTAACTCTGTCCGCAAGCTGCCACAAGCAGCAAGCCGACTATCACAATTATCAGATGTTTCATAATTCGCTGCAAAGTTACGAAAAGTCGAGAGCAGAACAAAAGATTTTAATCTTTTTTATGCCGAGACGGAGTAAGTTCGCCATCTTTGATGGCAAAGTTACGAAAAAAACAGTGTAACTCGGA
>Ga0247609_10006739_pt1 | contig 11022 bp, 10 predicted proteins | sample 172DNAGHGlowgp2_FD_193487 | JGI IMG/M metagenome (GOLD analysis project Ga0247609, IMG submission 193487) | Sheep rumen microbial communities from Palmerston North, Manawatu-Wanganui, New Zealand - 1728 DNA GHGlow gp2 | ecosystem: Host-associated > Mammals > Digestive system > Stomach > Rumen ... | reverse complement strand
AGCGGCCGCCCGTCGCAATGCACAGCTCTGCAAACTTCGGCATCAGCGCCACCGGCAGATTATCCACGCAGTAGTAATCCAGATCCTCCAGCACGTCTGCCGCGCGGCTCTTCCCCGCGCCGGACAGCCCCGTTATAATCAAGAAATCCATACCATATTCCTCTATCTTTTCAGTATGGCAACATTATGATCCGTCCCCGAAGGGGACACCATAACTCCACTTTTCACTTTCCATTTACTCTGCGCCCCAGACCCTGTGCAGCGGGACCTGGGGGCCGTGGTCTTCAAGCTTATAGTCTGGCGGCAGCAGGATCATCTCCGGCTCGAGCACGACCTTGCTGTGCTCATAGACCGCGCGGCGGATGTATTTCATCAGCTCATGTACATCGTGGGACGTGGCCCCTCCGATATTCACGACAAAGCCCGCGTGCTTTTCGGACACCTGCGCCCCGCCGATGGTATAGCCCTTGAGCCCCGCCTCGTCAATGAGCGCGGCAGCAAAGTACCCCTCGGGCCGCTTGAAGGCGCTGCCCGCCGAGGGGAGATCCAGAGGCTGCTTTTCGCGGCGTTTCGCGTTCAGCTCGCGCATTTTCTCCGCGATGGTCTCCGGCTCACCCTTTTCCAGGCGGAACACCGCGCTCACGATCACGCAGCCCGGCGTTTTCTGGAAGAAGCTGCTGCGGTAGCCGAAGGCGCACTGTTCATTCGTCAGCTCATAAAGCGCCTGCTCCGGCAGAAACTGGATGACCACGCTCTCCACCGCGTCCTTGAGTTCCCCGCCGTAGGCCCCGGCATTCATCATCAGGCCGCCGCCCACGCTGCCGGGAATGCCGGAGGCAAACTCCAGCCCGGTGAGCCCGTTCTGCTGGGCAAAGCCGGCAAGCCTGGAAAGCGAAACCCCGGCCTCGGCATAGATGGCACCGTCCGGCAGGAGAAAGAGCTTCGTGAGCTTTTCCGTCGAGATGATAAAGAGCTCCTTCAGCCCCTCGTCCGGGAAAAGAATATTTGTCCCGTTGCCGAGGATATAGGGGGCCAGCTCGTGCTTTTTCAGCAGATAGCAGATCTGCGTGAGCCCTGACACATCCTGCGGCACGGCCAGCGCACGCACCGGGCCGCCGATACGGAAGGAGCTGTGGGCGGACATGGGCTCGTTTTCATAGAGCGCGAGGCCCGGCAGCTTCTCCCTGATCTCCTGTATGGCAAGTTCCAGTTGCTCCATAGTAGTCTCCTAACATTGTTGGTTTCCATTGCTGCCTGCTTCGGGTCGATCTGGGGATCGACCCCTATGGGCTTTCGGTTTTGCTTTCCTCCGTAGGGGCCGATGCCCTCATCGGCCCGCTTGTTCCCATTTCGGGTCGATCCGGTGAGAAGGTGAATTGCCCCGAAGGGACATGAGAAGCTGGTCGGGCCATTGACCCCTGCGGCTCGCATGTTCTCAATTGACTTAGAACAGTCCCGCGTCGATGGCGGCGTCGTGCTCCATGGCGAGGGCAGCAGCGGCGTTGTAGCCCATCTTCTTCTGGCGGTTGTTCATGGCGGCAAGCTCCATGATGACGGCGAGGTTGCGCCCCGGGCGCACCGGGATCGTCACCTGCGGGATATCGACGCCGACAAAGCTTGCGCTCTCATTGGTGAGGCCCAGGCGATCATAGGCCTTGCTGTTGTCCCACGGCTCCATCTGGATGCATAGATCCACATTACTCTCAGGCTTGACAGCGCCCATGCCGAACAGGTGCCGTACATTCACAACGCCGATGCCGCGCAGCTCCATATAATAGCGTATGAGCTCCGGCGCGCTGCCGACGAGGGAGTGGCGGCTGACACGGCGGATCTCCACCGCGTCGTCCGCGATGAGGCGGTGGCCGCGCTTGACAAGCTCCAGCGCCGTCTCGCTCTTGCCGATGCCGCTGTCGCCCATGAGGAGGACGCCTTCGCCGTAGACCTCCACCAGTACACCGTGCACCGTCACGCGCGGGGCCAGGTATTTTTGCAGCGAGTGGATCAGATCCGCCTGGAATTCCGAGGTGTCCTCATCCGTGATGAACACGTTGCGGTCATATTTATCCGCCATTTCGATGCATTCAGGGAACGGCTCCACGCCGTGGCAGAACACCAGCGCCGCGATATCATGCTGCATGAAGCGCTCAAAGGTGAGGCGGCGATTCTCGAGGGAAAGGCTGTCGAGATAGGTGCTCTCAACCCGGCCGATGATCTGGATGCGGCTGGGGTCAAAGTAATCGTAAAAGCCAGTGAGCTGCAGGGCAGGCCGGTTCACGTCCGAGGTGGTGACCAGCGCCTCCTCATAATCGGAGGCCAGGTGCAGGGCCGTGATGCCGCCGTGCCTCTCGATGATCTTTTTCAGTTTGACGGAATACTTGCTGCGCATACTCCTCACTCTTATCCTTTCTTATTCTTTTTCTTATTCTTATTGTAAAATATATATTACCCATTTTTCTTCTTTTTGGCAAGTCCTTTCCACACATCCGGGCGTTGAAAGCAAAAAACTTTTTTCCGCCAAGCTTCAAAATTTTCCTTGCATTTGCGTGGTCAATCTGCTATTATAAATGAGCTGTCTTGCAGACAGTCAACACATGCAAGGAGGTGCTTCATCCATGGCGAAGTGCGAATTCTGCGACAAGGGCGTTACCTTTGGCATTAAGGTCAGCCATTCTCACAGACGGTCCAACCGTACCTGGAAGCCCAATGTGAAGCGCGTCAAGGCCATCGTCGACGGCTCTCCCAAGCACGTCTACGTCTGCACCCGCTGCCTGCGCAGCGGCAAGGTCGCCCGCGCTGTGTAATTGAAACAAATTACCCGAAATGAGCCTGTCCCAAAAGGGACGGGCTCTTTTCGGTTTTACGGGTAAAGAGGTTTTATACGCAAAAAGACTCACGGGAAACGCCCGTGAGTCTTTTTGTGTTACGCTGCACTGTCGTTGAATTCGCAGACATAGCCGATGATGCCCTCAAACATATTCGGGTAGTCGGCATAGGGGTCGTCCCGGTTGTCGTTGTAGACCCACTCGCCGTTATTTTTCCAGAGCATGATAAAGTCCTCGGACACCTGGTCGTTACGGTCAATGTAGGTGGGTTCGCCGCGGGCCCACTTGACATAGCCCTCGGTGAGGTCCCGTCCGTCCTCCCACTTTTCCACGCCGCCGACACGGTGTGCGCCGACCCAGACATAGATCAGTCCCTGCTCATCGGCAAGGCGCGTGACCTCGTCGAACTCCTCCTCGTCGTTGATGATCACAAGGTGTCCGCCGAGTCTTTCGCAGGCGGCCTGGGCCTTTGTCCAGCTCACGTTGTCCTTGATGACCTGATAGCCGTGCTCGGGCGTGACGATTTCAGGCTCCGGCAGGATGCCGATATCCATGGTCACGCTGGGGCCGGGCGTTGTGGTATTGAAATCCTCCAGGCGGATCTGCTCCGGCGTGGGCATGGGTGTTGCCGCAAAGGGATCATTCGCCGCTGTCGCGGGTGCCATAGTCTGGAGCATCGGGTCTGGCCGTCTGCTCTCCCGCTCATAATCCCTGAGCATGGCGTTCATGATGATCGCCACCATAACCAAAACCGCACACAGCACCAGAATCACGGCCAGCGGTCTTCTTCTGCGCTTTTTCACCTCTTCTGCAATCTTCCTTTCTCTGTCTGTTTTGAGCTTATACTGTACCGCAGGCGAGGTACGGGCCGCGTTCTGGGAGATGGTCACCGGCCGCAGCACTTCATCGCTGCTGCCGAGCTTCGGTACAGCGGGGCTGGAGGTATCCTTCATCTTTTTTGCCAGCATGTCCGCCTGCTTGTTGGAAATGACTTCCTTCTGGCTGGATTTCGGCGTGGGCTTATAGACCTTGACACCGTCCTCCGGCTCCTCGGTCGGAAAAACGTCCGCCTTTTCGATGGCCGCGTCCTCGTCCTTTTCGATGATGCCGACCATCATGCGCTCGACATCGTTGAGGTCGTTGTCACTCTTTTTGAAGATTGCCTCCGAGCTGGGCACGCCGCCAAGATAGAGCTTTTTCAGGCAGCTGTCCACCACCACGCGCAGCTCCTCGAGCGTCTGATAGCGCTCGGCGGGCTTAAAGCGCAGGGATTTTTCGATAATGGCGCCGAGACGCCTTCCGGCGTTCTTCGGGGCCTGGGGGTTGCCGCCGCCCATGCGGCGAAGCTGGGGATCCTTGCACTCCCCCTCCAGCGGGAGCTTGCCGCCGCTCACGGCGTAGAACATCAGAAGGCCCACGGAATACACGTCCGACGCGGCGGAGAGCTGTCCGTTCCAATACTGCTCCGGCGCGATAAAGTCCAGCTCCTGCCCCTCCCAGGGTCCTTTCCCCGCGGGGCCGATGGCGATTTCGCCCTGCTCGCCGAGACAGATATTCTGGGGATAGATGCCGCCCCTGCGCCCCCTGGATCCGACCTCCGCCACCACGGTGCGGCAAAGATCCGAGATGAAGGCGCAAAGCTCCTGCTTATCCATCTCCGTGAGCTTTTTTCCCAATGCTTTTTCCGGTTCAAATGAAGGGCCTGCCATGCTGTTCCTCCTGTTGCATACCGTGCTTGCTGTGAATTACGTTACCGATATCGTAGCACAGGAAAAGAATTATGTCAACGTAAAAACCGCGTGAACCCTCATTTTTCCATGGAATCCGACAGTTTCTCGATCTCTTTGGCAAAGCGTACCAGATCCTTGTTGGGGTGTCCCTCCATGTGCCTGCACACGCGCAGAAGGCGCTCCGCCGCGGCGAGCAGATCCATAAAGAGGCGGGCTGCCTTGGTGCTCGGCTCGCGCTTGACCTCGATGGGTCTGGCCTCGGCAACGTACTCAAACTCGCCGCGCAGAAGGTCAAAGCGCGTCCCGCTGTATGGGGCGAAGGCGTGGTAGCCCAGCTCCTTGTTGAGGCAGGCGGTGAAGCTCTCGGCAGCGTCGGGGTCGCCGTGGTTGACGAAGATCAGTTCCGGCTTTTTCTCAAAGCCCTTGAGCCAGGTGATCAGGCCCATCTTGTCCGCATGGCCGCTCACGCCGGGCAGCACGTCGATCTGTGCGTTGACGCTGATTTCCTCGTTAAAGAGCTTGACCTTTTTGATCCCGTCCACCAGAATGCGGCCAAGAGTCCCTTCCGCCTGATAGCCCACGAAGAGGATGCGGCACTCGGGCCGCCAGAGATTATGCTTGAGATGATGGCGGATGCGGCCAGCGTCGCACATGCCGCTGGTGGAGAGGATGACCTTGGGCGTGCGGTCCTCGTTGATGGCCACGGACTCAGCCTGTGAGACCGCCACCTCCAGCCCCGGGAAGAAGATGGGGTTTACACCGGAGCGGATCATGGCCTGCATCTCGTCATCCAGAAACTGCGTATCGCACTGGAGGAAGATGCTGGTGGCCTCCACCGCGAGGGGGCTGTCCACATAGACGGGGAAATTTCCGTGCCCGGTGACAAGGCCGCGCTCCTTGACCTCGCGCAGGAAGTAGAGCATTTCCTGGGTGCGGCCCACGGCAAAGCACGGGATGACCACGTTGCCGCCCCGGTCAAAGGTCTCCTGGATGCGCGCGGCGAGCGCCGCCACATAATCCGTCCGCTCATGCGCGTGAAGCCTGTCGCCGTAGGTGGATTCGATGACCAGATACTGTGCGTCCCGCACAAACTGGGGATCGCGCAGGATGGGCTGGTCGCTGTTGCCCACGTCACCGGAGAAGCAGATCTTGCGCTGCTCCCCGTTTTCCCTCAGCCAAACCTCGATGGCGGCGGAGCCCAGCAGGTGCCCCACGTCGGTCAGGCGGATGGAGACGCAGTCGTTGACCTGAATGACCGTATCATAGGCGCAAGGGATCATTCTGGTCATGATTCCCTCCACATCGTCCAGATCGTACAGGGGCGTGACCACCTCCGCGCCGGCGCGCTGGGCCTTGCGGGTTTTCCACGCGGCCTCCTGCATCTGGATGTTTGCCGAGTCGCGCAGCATGATGCCGCAAAGCTGCACGGTGGCGGCGCTGGTATAGACTGAGCCTCGAAAGCCCTGCTTCCACAGCAGGGGCAGCAGGCCCGCGTGGTCGATGTGGGCATGGGTCAGTAAGACGAAATCCAGCTCCCCGGGGCTTACGGGCAGCGGCTCGTTCACGAACAGATCCTTCCCCTGCTCCATGCCGTAGTCTACAAGCCCGCGCTTGTCGCCCACTTCGATATAGGTGCAGCTGCCGGTAACCTCATGCGCTGCGCCGAGAAAGGTGATTTTCATACAGGGCACCTCCGTTGCGTTCCTTTATTTACAGCCACTCCACCGCGCCGCTGCGGATATCGTAGACCGCGCCGCGGATGTCGAGATCGGCAGAGGGGATTTCCGGGTGATCGACAAAGGCCTTATGGATCGTGTCCACCGCATGGCGTACATTCAGGCGGCAGGCGTTGTCGGGGTCGCGCTCCTCTCCCGCGGCGAGCAGGATCTCATCCGTGATGTACTGGATGTAGCCCTCTCCCCCGCCGGAGAGTGCCGCGCTCACCGCGCCGCAGCCGGTGTGTCCCAGCACCAGGATCAGCGGGCAGTGCAGGTGTGCCGCGGCATATTCGATACTCCCAAGCTGGTGCCGGTCCAGGACGTTGCCCGCGACACGGATGACGAACAGATCCCCGATGCCCGCAGAGAAGATCGCCTCCGGGATCACGCGCGAATCCGAGCAGGCAATGACAATGGCCTTGGGGTGCTGGCCGTGCTCCGCCGTTTCCTCCCTGGCGGCGGCGGAAACGTCGCCCGTAAACTCGCCGTTCAGATAGCTGCGGTTGCCCGCGCGAAGGCGTTCGATCAGGTGGATGTGTTCCATGCTGTTTTCTCCTTGCTTGTGAAAAATCGCAGAATACTCTTGCGTTTATTATAGCAGTTTTGGTGAAAAAGGAAAGAGCTTTTCTTCCCGACTGTTTTTTAAATTTCCAGTACCAAAACGTCGGTTCTTGTGTTAAAATATAAATTGTAGTTTTTTACGCACTTAGTGCGCAACGGGAGGGGTTTGGTCGGAATGAAGCAGAACAGGATTCGTATTCTCGCCTGGCTGATGTGCCTGGCGCTCATCCTTGGTGTAGCTGCGCCGGCTTTTGCAGAGGAAATACAGATCAGGGCGGTATCGCCGGACGAATCGGCTTCCCTCGGAACCGCAGCCCCAGCCGGGGAAACGTCCGCGGCATCGGCGGGTGTACCGCGCGACAGTATTCTTGACAGCGCCGTCCTCAATGAAATGGTTCAGGATTATCTCAACAAAAAGAATATCCCTGCCGACCGTGTGGGCATTGGCTACTGCTATACGGCCACGGGGGATGAGTGGTTCCACAATCCCGACACCTGGTTTTATCCCGGCAGTATGTACAAGGTGCCGCTGATGATGATTCTGGCCGAGCATATCCATGACGGGCAGGTTGACAAAGGCACGCAGATCGGCGGACAGAATCTGGACACGGTGTTCCAATATATTCTTGTCAACTCGAACAACGACTACGCACACATGGTGCGTAAATTCCTGGCGGACGGCCAGGGCGGCGACGAGATCTGGCGCGAGGAGGCCAAGCAGTACGCGCGCCTTGACAGCTATGACGAGCGCTATATGCTTTACTGCTATTTCTCGCCCCGCTATATCACCCAGGTGATGGAGACGCTGTACAAGACGCCCGAGAAGTTTCCCGGCGTGATCGAAAATCTTCTCAAGGCGGAGCAGTCCCATTATTTCCGTCTGCCCGACGAAATGCGGCAATATGATGTGGCGCAGAAATACGGCAGCTATATTGATAATGAGAACAGTAACTGGAACCACACCACGGGCATCATCTATACCGACAATCCCTTCATTCTGACGGTCATGACCAAAAATGTCGGCGGTTACGAGTCTGTGATCGGGGATCTCGCGGTTCTGTTCAGGGATTACACCCTGGGCGTGGATCAGCAGCTTGCCGTTTACAAGCAGGAGCAGGACGCGCGGGAGGCCGAGCGCCGCGAAGCCGAGCAGGCAGCACAGGCTGCCGAAGTGCAAGCCGTACAGCCGCAGCAGTCTGCGGCATCTGCCGTACCGACGCCAAGGCCCGTGACCCAGGCCCCGCAAAGCGAGGCCGAACGCCGTGCCCATGCCCTGGAGCTGTCCGACCGCGCGCGGCGCACGGGTATCATCGTGCTGGAGATCCTCCTGGTGGCATCGATTGTCGGCGGGATCGCGGCGGTCATCATCGTCAAAGAAAAGGAGCGCAAGCGTTATGAGTCCTACCGCCGCCGCTTTGAGGCGGAAATGCGGCAGGAGGCACTGGAGCGCGAGCGCGCCATGCGTGCGCAGCAGCAGCCGCGTGAACGCGCACCGCGCCCCGCCACGGCACCTGTACAGCCTGCGCGCCGCAGCACCCCCGCGCCCGTGCAGCAGGCAACGCGCGCGCCGGTAAAGCCGCGCCAGCCGGAGCAGGCGCCCAATTTTGATGAAACACTCTGGGAAGAGGACGACGAAGACGAATGAAACGCCTGATTTGTTTTCTCCTGGCCCTGTGCATGATCTTCACTCTCTGCGCCTGCGGGAACCGTTACCGCTATGGCATCAACATTGTGCAGGTGCTGGTTCCGCAGGATTACTCCCTTGCCTTCCGCAACAATGATCCCCTCTACTTTTACGTGACGGCGGCGCTGAGCGTGCTTGCCGCCGAAGGGCGGGTGGATCAGCTGTCGACCAAATGGCTGGGCAAGCCTGCGCTCAACTATGCCAAGCAGGCGGACGCGTTGGAGCTGCTTGTCCCGCCCGAGCCGCAGGATCTGATCATCGGGCTGGACGTGAATGCTTTCCCCTTTTCCTATCTCTCCAACGGAGAGTACTGGGGACTCGACGTGGAGCTGGCCATGGCTGTGTGCGAAAAGCTGGGCTGGACACTGAAAATGCAGCCCATCGAGAAGGAGAACGTGTATGTGGAGCTCTCCTCCGGCAATATTGACGTGGCCTGGGGCGGCATCGCCCTGGACACGAAGGAGGCGGCCTCCGGCAAATACACCCAGTATGGGCCATATATCCACAATGATATTGTGATCGCCACGCGAAACGGCTCCGCCGTGTGGAACAAGATGCGCCTGAGTGGGCGGAAAATGTGCATGCCCTCCACGCCGGAGGCGCGCGCAGCCCTCGATGTAGATGCGCGGCTCATCAAACGCCTGGGTCAGATCACAAGGCTCGCCGGCGGCACGACGGAATGCTTTGAGTATCTTTACGCAGGCAAGTGCGACGTGGTGATCACCGACAGCACCGCCGTGGATTATTTCAATTGTCATTGATATTAAGAAAAGCTAAGTTGCGATCGTATGAAAAAGGTGTATAATAGTTTTACTATTATATGGAGGTTTCATCAATGTCTGATCAGAAGATTCCCCTTTCGGACGCAGAAGTCGGAAATGTTTCCGGCGGCTCCGCCATGTGGGAGCGAAGCGCCAGGGGCAGCTTTACTATGGCCGGGGACCATGTCGTCTACACCGCTGCCGAGGGTGACGCGCTTTCGGCTGTGGCAGCCCGCTACGGTGTCACGGTCGGCCAGATCCAATCCTGGAACAGCACCGCCGCCGATGAATTAAGCTCCGGTGAGCGCCTTGTGATTTACCCCAACACGATCCGTTGAAAAAGTACGCGGCAACTTCGCAGAATCTGCGAGGTTGCCGCGTACTTTTCTTGAATGGAGCGCTGATCAAGAAGGTCCCTGCCAAACAACGCGGCAGGGGCCTTCATGCTAAAGGCAACTACATTCAGTTCTGTGAAGAGAAAAAAACACAGACTCCGCTTTCGCGGAGCCTGTGCCTTGAAACTCAATTGTCAGGATTGAGTTTTTAGTTCAGTTGCGTATGATTAGGGAACCAGGATAGCAGCGGGCAGAGCCATCTTGTTGGGATAGTCGTCCAGATCCATCAGAGCGTAGGGGTTAAACACGTCGCCCTGATCGGCGTAGCCGTTCGGGAGCAGATCGTGGAAGTGGTACTGGCTCAGGATAGCAGAGCCGTCTTCCCAATCAGCCATCTCATCCCACAGATCGTCGAACTTGTCCTCGAGATCGTCATAAACCTTTGCGGAGTAGAGCTGGTAAACCATGCTCTGGATGAGGGAAGCGCCGTCCTTGCTGTTGAAGGCGTCATTCACAGCAGCGGCAAAGGTGTTGGCGTAAGCGATGGGATCATACTTGTACTCGCGAGTCAGCGTGACAGTACCCTTGTCGAGCTTCTGCCACTTCACGCGGGTGAGGTCGTCCAAATCAGCGTCGGTGACATTGGGGGTATCCTTGGTGGAGGCGGTGGCGCGGGTGCCAGCGGAGCTGACAGCTTTATACCAGGTGCCTTTGTGGCCAAGAGCGTAGATGGTGCCCTCTTTGTCAACATAGATGGGATCGCCATACTTGTTGGTGAACTTGCCGGTGTAGGTCAGAGAACCGATGGTGCCGTCGCTCAGAGTGGTCTTCCAGCTCTGGGAAGCGGTCTCGAACTTGTCGCTGTGATCCTCAAGGTAGTCGACGATGGAGCTGCCGATGTAGTCTCTGAGAACGGTCTTGGTGTTGTCCTTGAGCTTGCCGCCAGGGATGCCTCTGAATTCGTCAACGCCAGAGAAGAGGTCAGAAGCGATGCTGCCGATCACGGAATCCATGGACTTGATGGTGCCGAAAACAGCATTGTCAGCGGCCAGAGCGCCGTACATGTACTCAATGTTTTCCTTGGCGTTCTTGATCGCCTTGTTGTTAGCAGCGGCGCGGGGGGTGGCGGTGAGCGAGCCGGTGTCGAAGTCGGGGTGAGCGCTGACGGTAGCCTTGTCTGCGAAAGCGTTCGTGGACAGAACGGACACGAACATCATCACGCAAAGAACCAGTGCAAGCAGTTTCTTCATTTGGATATGTCCTCCTTAAAATATGTCACCAGGGATTTCCCTGTGTGCAGGCACAGTATAACGCTTCATTACGTATTTGTCAAGCAAATGTTTCGTATTTTTTAAATCGTTCACAGTTTTTTAAAAATTGCAATTTGGTGACACATTATCCCACCGATTGC
>Ga0247609_10006738_pt1 | contig 11022 bp, 5 predicted proteins | sample 172DNAGHGlowgp2_FD_193487 | JGI IMG/M metagenome (GOLD analysis project Ga0247609, IMG submission 193487) | Sheep rumen microbial communities from Palmerston North, Manawatu-Wanganui, New Zealand - 1728 DNA GHGlow gp2 | ecosystem: Host-associated > Mammals > Digestive system > Stomach > Rumen ... | reverse complement strand
ACCTTTAAACAATTGGCTTTCAATATCCTTTTGTAGTATTCTCTGTATCATTATAGCAGTATTTTACAATGCAAAGATACAACTTTTATGGAATCAAATCCACAAAAGTTTAAACATTTGTGGATTTGATTCCACGAATATAGCAACTTTTGTGGATTTCCATGTCGCATAGGCACCCACAAAACCACCACCCTTCAGGCGTTAAATATATCAGGTTGCAAATTGCAAACCCGCCATAACATACAACAAACGAAAAGTCCGAAGGACTGGCAGATTACAGACAGGGGTGCAACCCCTGTTTCATCATTGCAATTTAATAAAGCCCCGAAGGGGCGACAGACCGCCAACAAGGCATAGAGTGTCACCCCTTCGACACTACCAAATTTGAGGATTCCATACAATATTGACAAGGAAAATTTGGGGATTTTATACGTATTATCAAAAATAAATTTGGGGATTCCATACATTTTGTGACCATGCTCCTATAAAAAGAGACCCAGAAGGTGCGACAGACCGCCAACAAGGCATAGCGTGTCACCCCTTCGGGGTTCCGTTTAATCATTATCATCTGTGCAGGGGTTTACACCCATGCCTGTGTTCTGCCGTCCCCGTCGGGGACTTATTGGGCAAATAGTTCATCAATAATCATCGAACCACTACCCTGCCGGAGATAACTTTACCAGATTGCAAATTGCAAACCCGCCCTAACGTACACTATCCGAGCAGATGATAAATCCGAAGGACTGCCAGATTACAGACAGGGGTGAAACCCCTGTTTATCATTGCGTCAAAACAAAGCCCCGAAAGGGCGACAGACTGCCAACAAGGCTTAGTGTGTCACCCCTTCGGGGTTCCGGTTAATCATCACCATTGGTACAGGGGGTTACACCCCTGCCTGTGTTCTCCCGTCCCCGTCGGGGACTTAAATAAATGTAAAACAACTTTTTTTGATTTCTCAACCTATCAACCAAAGGTGTCTTCTTCTTTTTCGCGTTTAGTCTTTTTAATACCATCTTGACCTTCGGGGAGTAGCTCTTGGTTTACACTTCTACTTGCACGCCTTGCCCTGTCATCTGCCCAAGCTCTCAATCCTCGAATCTTTTCAGACATTGTTTTGGCTAAAGGAATAATTTGATTACATGCGCTCTTCAAATGCTGGATATTGACAACAGGATTGGTTGGGTTATCAACATATGCCATAAACATTGATTCCTTAACAGCCTCTTCTATCTCCGCTCCGTTAAACAGACGAGTAGCATCTACCAAACTATCCAATTCGTGGATGCCTGTCTGATTATTCTTCGCTAGATGAATTCCTAGAATCTCCTTCCGCTCTTCTTTTGTTGGTAAATCGACAAAGAATATTTCATCAAAGCGACCTTTTCGTAAGAACTCAGGAGGCAACTGGCTAATGTCATTTGCTGTTGCCACAACAAAAACTGGCTTGGTCTTCTCTTGCATCCATGTTAGAATTGTGGAAAAAACACGTGAATTTGTTCCACCATCTCGCTCTCCACCGACATTGAGACCCTTTTCAATTTCATCAATCCATAGTACACATGGGGCAACTGCCTCTGCAGTAGCAATCGCACGACGTATATTATTTTCACTGCTACCGACTTCGGCCTGAAACACCTTGCCAACATCTAATCTAAGAAGAGGTTGTTTCCATTCCGTAGCTACACATTTGGCAGTAAGACTCTTACCACATCCAGGTACACCAAGAAGCATGATACCTTTTGGTTCCTGAAGGCCAAAGTCTTTTGCTTTACGCTCAAACGATTTGCAACGCTGTTTCAGCCACATCTTAAGATTATCCAAACCACCAACATTGTTCTTCATGTCGAGATTGACTTGGATATAATCAAGTATACCGCTCTTCTTTATTATTTGTTCTTTTTCGTTTGCAACAATCTTGACTGCATCTTTATTATTTAATCCAACAACCTGATTCGCCAAGCGAAATGCAAGCTCTGCCTCTGTATCTGTTAATCCCAATGCTGCATCCAAAATAAATTTCTTCAGGTCTTCATCTACTGTTCCTTTGTAGACGCTCCTAAATCTGAGGTCTAAATCCCCTATATCTGGCAAAGGGACAGATTTGACTGTTACATATTTTTCAATTTCGTCTGGCAACTGGTACGATGGGGACAAAAAGATGATATGTTTATTTAAGCCTTTCATTTCATTTGAGAGCTTTCGCAAGCTGACTATCACCTTTTCACGATCAAAGTATTTATGAAAATCTTCAATGAGAAATACCTCCTTTGAATTATCTTCCGAAGCTCCTAATCCTTTGTGTAAGAAATCCAGAAGAGTTTCACAATCTTGGGTACTTTCGTGCTCCGGATGTAAGACAACCTCTTTTAACCGATTGTTCTGGTCTTTTGTGTGGGTTCTCAAGAAGTCCACGCAGTCCCACGTATGAAAAGAGTAATCATTTTCGAAAGCAATCTTTCTCAGTTTCTGTGTAACACGGCTGTATTCAGAAGTCACCAAATATAGAAGCGGGAATCCCGCATTAAGCATGTCTTTAATCTCTCTAAAAGTATTATCCATTTTATTTAATTGTTTGAGTGTTCTTATTAACAATCTTCTTGTGCTCTTTCAATCGAGCAATCATTATGTCATATTCTGGCTTTTTTGTCATTATGCGCTTGTTTCCAAAAGCCGCCTGTAAATCGTCCATCGCTGCATGAGCCATTTCGTTTACATCATCTGGCAAATAGTTTGAGTCCGTCACAACTGTACCATCATTGAGAATGGAGAATTTAATCTCATAACGTTTCTCCTTCTCGTCATCAAGTTTTGTATACCCTACCATACAAAAACGGTCAACCTCTTCTGCCGTAGGAGTGAAATCATACAATTTCTTTAGGGTAAACCCTTTCTTCTTGAAAGCTTCAACTACTGTTTTTTTTGCGTACTCCACATTGAGCGGAAAGAATACTGATTGTAAATCTGCCACCAACTGTCCACCATTAGACAAATAATAGCTATTATAAGTTACTGTTGAGCCAGACACTTTCAGGACATATTCACCATAGACTTTCTCTTTTTGCTTTGCATCAGTAATAATCAAATCTTCTCCCTGAATTTTATATATCCATCCTAACTTGTCACATGCTGCCTTGAGAATCTCTTTATTCATAGTCTTAGGATCCTTGACAAAGCGTGAACTTTCATACCTTGACATAATTATTTCGTCTTATTTGTTCAAATTATTATTCTTGCGTTGTTTTTCCGATGGAATATTCAATGAATCTCGCATTTGCTTGACGTGCATCAATTTGATTCTGATACCTGTCTTTTTGACAAAGGCTCTTTTAATATCCCCATCACTTACAGGTGCTGAAGCATCTTCTTCAGAAACCATCTGCACTAAAAGCTCTTTCAGCAATGACCATTGTTCATCATCGAGAACATCAATTTCTTTTGTCTTACCACTTTGGATGTAGTCCAAGGAGGCGTTTCTATTATCTGAATCGAGCAACTTTATGCAAAGAGCGTTGTTGAAATTTCCATATAGTTCAATTACTGATGGATACGCTGCACACAAATCCTTAAATTTAGGAAATCCATAATTCCTTGGTTTGAAATTCGGTTCTATGTTCTTTATTTCTTGTACTAGTTCCGCAACAAGCACCTCGTCGTTCTTTTCCTGACAAGTATTATAAGCCTTTCTAATTAAATTGAAAAGTGACTTAGACATTGTTTTTTTATCTATGGGGCGTACTTGATTCTGTGATTGTTTTAGCTCAGTTCCTTTGTGCAACTCAGATGTTGTGAAATCTATCGTCCGGAACACCTCTACTGGGAGCATGTCTGCCAATCCTTTGAAGGAAATACCCAATGATGCTGCTCGATTTTGGAAATTAATGTCGTTTGTCACCAAAAACGGATTGCGATCCTTGTATTTTAGTGCAACACTGAGTATCATATTATCAGGATTCGTCTTGACATAGTCTTCTGGCAACAGTCTTGTTTCAGCGGACTCCATATGGAAAGATTTGGATTTCATACGAATCTTGTAATTAATCTCTTTTATTGCTTGTTTTACATTTTGCTTTGCTTTGCCACCAAGTCTAACCTTCAACTTGTCTAATTCATCTAGCACCTTCAAAGATAGAACTGTCCTATCCTCTTTCCCTATATAGTCCATTATCTTTGGAAAAACAACAAACACATTGGTGTCAACTATATAACTTTTTGGTAACAACTCTTGTTTTAAGTACTTTTCTCTGTCATTGAGTTGAGCTTCGTATGAACCAATGGAATCATTCAATACTAATACAACGCCACTACAACCCCAACCTTTTTCATTCTCCTTGCTCTGTTCTGGAATCAACTTCCCTTTAAATTCAGAAAAGACGATTTGAGCTTTTTCCATATCAGCTAAAGTAACGATTCCCTCTAGAGGAGTGTTTGCTCGAAGGCGGTCTAACTCCTCCAACAAATTGCAGGAGTATTTTTGAACGAGTTCCAACAACTGTTCATCTCGCTGAGCACGTAAGTCAGATAGTCTTTCTTTATATCCTGTTAGCTCAACATATGAGTCAGCGAAAAGAATAAGGTCATCAGCACTTTTTAGTTTATCTATTCTTTCAATAATCCCATCTGTATCTTCCTTCATAAGCAACTCTTCGTACTTATCTAAAGAGTCAGGTATAAACTTAGCCGCAAAAATCTTGCGAAGGCCTTCCATCGTCTCAGCACTATTTTCTTCCTGTTTGCATAAAAAACTAATGCAGAAGTTATTGTTACCAAACGAGAATACCAAGTCGTCACAATAATACGAGACATCCTCCATAACAAGAAAGGAATTAGAGTTCTCATTCCCTTTTAGTACGAGAACATTATCTCCTAATTTTGTATCAAAATCCTCTAAATCACCACAGAAAAGCATTATTCGTGTATTGCAGTCTTCTGCAATTGAACGAATTTCTGATTCTGCATCCTTACTTAAGGATGAAAGACAAATAAAGACATCTTTAAGGATCCCCTCTTCATTCTTCAAACGAATAAAATTGAAAAGGTTTTGCTTCTCCATATATACTGGTGACTTTTCATAATCCGCCACTAACTGCAATGCCTTTTCTGGTTCTTTGTTGAAAATCGCATACTCTGCATCACTTTGTACCTTGGATATTTCCTCTTCAAAATCAACCTGAGACCCACTCTTGGAATCTGTTGTAATTAATTGTTTCCTAACGAAGCATTCAAGATAACGGGATTGACAAGTCTCCGAATTCACATGTTCAGAAATATACTCCTTGTCTATTCCCCCATCGTCAACGACCTCAAAGTGATATGTCTCTGTAGAAGAATCATATATTACACCAAGTACAATTCTCTTGCAGAGGAACTCGCTTGAAGAAACTGACAAATCAGTAAATGAATTACCAGTCTTCTCACTATAGTACATTGGAATCTGACTCTCCGCATACTGCTTGACAAAGCCTTCGTCAGAATAAGGGAGATTGAGATCATCATTTGGATCAAAACTCCCATCAAAAGAAACCTCTGAGAACATCTTCTTCGCCTTGCCATACTCACCAGTGGTGATGTCATAATACATGGTAAAACCTTTAGTCTCGCCTTGTTTGAACTTTCGACCTTTGGCGTAGTATTCTTTTCCTATTTCTGTCAGTTGAACAGAGGAAAAAGAGTCATCAGGAGTTATGATAACACCAAATATTTTAAGAATTCTCAATGTCTCAAACAGAATCTCAGTTTCACCTTTATCCTGGAACTTCAGGTTCTGGACATTGTCCTCAATATTAAGGCCCATGATGTGTGCCAAGTCTATCAATCCAACCTTACCATCCATGTCTGCTACACCGCAAACCATTCTTTCCAAAAATGTCAGAGGCAAAGCTTCTGTACAGGTCGCGGTGTAATTTATTTTTGCACATTTCCAGTCGACTTCTAATGTACCCAAGAACAGTTCACTAACTTTCTTGTTCTCTGCGACTACGTTAAATGCTTTTATATTGTTCATTACTGTATGTATTTAGTAAGAGTCCTGTAGTCGACAATCTCGTGATGCTTCTTCACCTCCTCTATTACATTATGGTAAAGGAAGTTGCCACTAGTATCTTTGATATGGTCGAAGAATTCGTTATTTCCCACGACAATAAGGAGCCTTCTTGCACGTGAAAGTGCAACGTTCAAGCGCTCCGGAGATTTAGCGAATCCCGGATTGTCGTTTGATACGATTCCCTGCGAAGTTATATATTTATCACTTCGCACGGTTGAAACAATCACGATATTTCGCTCCATACCTTGAAATTTATCGACCGTGTTGAGTTTTACCCTTATGCCATTTTTCTTTGCAAAAGCCTTTATTTCGTTGAGATACTTGACCTGTTGACCATAGAAACTGATGACACCAATTTCTTTTTCCAAATTTCGGCGTTCTTTGCTTCTAATATTATCATCCCAAAACTGCATGTACTCATTGAAGCCCTCGGAATGCTTGAGATACTGGAGTACCCTCTTAACAGCTTCTACTTCTTTCTCATTATATAAAGCCTTTGAGTCAGAACGTTGCTCCGGTTCATCAACCTTAATCCATAGTACATGTACATCTGGAGTGATGAAACCCGGATGAAAAAAACCATGGTATCTGCTTTCTGGCTCAGAAAGCATTTTCTTATCAACCTTATCTAAATCTAAACCACAAGTAAGACCGCCTTCATCATTCTTATAGAACTGCTTAATGACATCATTTATTTGTGGATGCATACGATATTGTTCCGAGAGTACTGATTTAATTGATTTTGAGACCTTCGGATTGAGAATCAAACGTGCAAACTGGCTGGTGTCGACAAACTGTCTGTCAATGTCATTGGCCAATGCCGTTGCTTTCTCGTCATTAAGACTTAATAGAGCCTCCTTGAAGTCCTGCTCATAAAGCATTGGAGGCAGCTGCCTATGGTCTCCTATCACGATGCACTTTCTGCCGAAACACAGAGGAAGTACCAAATCTGGAGGGGTGGCTTTACTTGCTTCATCCATTATGACAGTATCGAAATAGATATTCTTCATCTGGTTGAACTCACCCTCACTGTCAAAGCCCAGTCGCTCAAGAATAGTCTCAAATTTTCTGGAACGCTTTGGCCAAAAAAGAATCCTAAGGTCATTGTTGAAAAGGAAGTGACGTACATTGTCCGTCGGATTATCCAAGAGCTCACGTAGCTCGTCTTCCGTCTTCACATTATTCTCCCTCATTATCTTCTTGATGATGGATAAGGCTCTGTCCCGGAAGGTACTGTCAGTATTATTTGCAGCAGCAATCAAACCCTTAATGTCTGATATTGTCTGCTTGTAACCCTCCTTCTTCACGAACTTATCATAGAATGCAGAAGAATAGACTCTTGCGTAATCAGCCGCAAATGTTGGACTGCCAGTACTGCTGCAAGTACTTCCGATAACATTAGCGTGCTTAAAGTACTGCTCCTTGAAGAATCGTTTAGTGATACCATCAGGAGAGCAAAGCGAAGCACAATATGTTTCTGTCAATTCTGCATATCTTGGATTCTGCTCAGCATAAGCTTTGGCGCGCTGAGCAATCATTGACATCCACTGCTGGACGGCATTGTTGTTAACGTCACCATCTTCTGAATTATCCAGTTCTTCTTCTGTAGCACAATCAAGACTTGAAACTTCGTTCTCATAAACTAACTCCTCTTCATATTCATCGTCAAGCCACTTTTCGATACGCTCAACAGAATACTTTTTGCCTTCTTCTTCAAACTTTGAAGTATTCCCGAATCGCAACGGCTTAATAATGCTAAGGTAAGGTGACAAAGCATCCTTCACGTTCCTTGATCCCATCAGCTTCTCCAAGGCATTATCAACGGCTACGTTGGTCTCTGAGGTAAGGAGAAGCTTATTAGTCGGATACTTGAGAATGTGCTGCCAAATAAGTTCTGCTATCACCGTAGTCTTACCTGTACCCGGAGGGCCTTGGAGCAAGCAGAGGTCATTAGCATAAAGTGCTTTCAATACGGCGTTTTTCTGTGACTGATTGAGACTCAAAAGCTGCCTGCTTTCTAGCTCCTTGTATTCGCTTAGCTCAGGAATATCCTCATCGTTAATCTCGAACTTAAAGGTAGGCTCTGCCTTTGAAGAGTCAAATATAAAATCACGAAGGCGAGGATTAACAGGTTTTTTGTTGGGTTCTTTCGAGTCAATTCTTTTTTCATCAAGTTTCTTGACTGCTTCGTCGAGCCAAGAGAGTTTAACTTCTTCACCCCTAAGATTTGCCCTAACATAGTCCATCTTGAAGTTCTCATCTTCTAAGAGCTTCAGTATGGTTTTTGCCTGTTTCTGGTCATCCTTCAAGCGATAAGGTATAGAGAATACAAGCTTACGCTCTGTTGATTCTCTGCCACTGAGATTGCCAATGAATACATTCTCACTCTTATCCTTAATCTTAACCCTTGTAACGAACCCAACATTCTTAAGCTTCTCCTTCTTGTACTCAAAAGAGTCAAGTTTGTTCTTATTCTCAACCTGAAAGAAACGAACCTCAAAAGGCATGCGGTCAATGTCTGCCTTTACAAGTTTGAACCTGTCACTTTCTTCAAGCTGATCAAGTCTTTGCTGAAGAGTATCAAAGCTTGTAAAGTCGAAGAACAAAAGATTATCCTTTGGAGAAACAAAAATATCCAGTCCATAAAGGTCTGTTTTTACATTGTTCCAGAACTCATCATCGAAATCGACGTCCGTTTCTTTGAAGGTATAAGTCTGACCAACACTGAACCTGACATTTTTATAGTCCTCTTTTTCAAGCTCAGCTTTTTTGGCTAAGGCAGAACTCAACATCTTTTGTGCTGCCAATTCGAGGTTATACCTGTTAGGCGACTTGACGTTCTGTTTCTCTATCTCAATAAAACACTTGTTGAATTCATCGAACTTAGCATATTTGCAAAATACCCCTGTAGCCTTCAAACCATACTTGTTGATGAGCTCACGAGGAATCTTCGCGAACTTGCCGTCACGACAAGACAAGCATACGAGATTGTCTTCTCTATCATAGTCAACGTTAATCTTCGATCGCATCGTATCCAAGTCTGCTTTGAGTTTATCCTGTATTCCACGAGGGGCAATCTTTACAGAGCATGTGATTTTTTCCTGGCGTCCAATTTCTTCGTTGAACTTACGCTTAATCATTACATCGACACGATTAAGTTCTTCTTTTGTCAGACGTGCGGAACCATCCTTATCTATTTTAATAGTGCTCTCGAATGTTTCTTCGTACTCTTTCATAAGGATGTTGAAAGCGTCAGGTGTAGATAACCCTGCATCTTCTACTGGGACATGCAACTTATAACGAGCAACATCACCCTTGGAACCAACAATAGGTACAAGGCTGCATTTGCCATTACAATAGAATGGCTCCTGAAGTTTATAAACCATTACACGCTGAGCTTCAATATACTTCGTCCAAAGTTGACGTTCATTCTCAATAATCGTATCAGGAGCTATCTCTAACTTGTCAACACGATCTTTTAAATTATAGAGTTTACCTATTGCCGAAAAATCGTTGAACTGATCTTGCATCTCCAAGAGCAATATCTTACAACGCTGCTCAATTGTGTACTTAGGGTCAACATTTAGAGTACCCGCGACAAAGCGAGATTTACATTCTTTGTTAACCTTTATCTCATAGCTGTTTGTTACATGCCATTCTACATAGAAATCGACCTTGCCGTTACAGCCTTCGTCAGATACAGAAATAGAAATGATGTGTCTTCTGTCGTCTTTCTTGGAGAAAAAACATGGCATTTCCTTGTCATTCAAGATTGCTTTCAGTCTGTCGAATGTAACAACCTTTGATTTTCTATCAAAGTGCTGAATGACGTAGTCATTATATCGAAGGACTAGGGTGACTGAATCCTCTCCGAAAATATCTTCTTCAAACATTTTTTACAGGCTTAATTCTAAAAGTGTCCGTTCTGGAGACTCGCTTTACTAGGAATATACATCTGCATATCATATTCAAGGCCATTCATCTATTATTTAAGATATACGATACAAACATCTCTATCAAACATATTTAATTGCAATCGTGAGATTTCAGATTGTTCAATCAAAAGCATAACGCCATAGTCAGAAAAACTACCACCAAGTTGGTCAAATCCATACCCTCGTAATTCTATGACATTTTCATCAACAGATACGATTTTCATTTTCTTGGGGGCCATTTGAACATTGTTTTGCCATAGAGGATGTATACCATCAAGATTATACATTGTCACCGTGTAACCCTCCTCTCCTTCAATATTCTTCTCAATAACAAATCTTCGATGACAATTGGGATTGTGACCTGAAACATCTACTCCGTTTTGAAAACGGATATGGTCAGAACTATCAAAAAAGACATAACCTTCAGGTGGATTGTTGTCTCCTTTTAGTATACAATCAATAAATCCATCAGTAACCGTTTTACACATATGTATTTTCAGTTATATAATAATGACGGTGATTCCCAAACTGCCATAGTATATTATTAGTTAGGTTGTAGGGTATATAAAAAAGAAGCGCGGGAATCTGCTACTTTGCTTATCCCGCGAATAGAGGCCTTCGCATTGCCCTTGGTTACAGAATAAGCAATGCCGAAGCCCACGCGTAACGTATATAGCATATAGACTACATACTACCATGGACGTAGAACATTGCGTTATTGCGGTAACCAGTGAAGTTGCGAAGTTCCTATTCGCCGCAGATAAAACGCTGTTACAACGTCTTTTTAATATGTCCCGTCTCCCACCCCTCACCCTTGCGGGCTTCGGAGTGTTTGACGGTGCAAAATTACAACTTTTTTCCAAACTAGACAAAAAAAACATCTTCATCTAGAAAAGACAACTATGACAACAAGGACAACGGTTTGTCTTTGTTGTCCTTGTTGTTTTTACAAGAAAACCCTTTTGAGGTACTATTATTTCTGATTCTGAGCTATTTCCTACTCTCGGCAATAAATTCAGCAGGAGTCATCACATATATGCCAAATCT